>Ga0265342_10000101_pt1 | contig 94267 bp, 84 predicted proteins | sample 4CB327metaG_FD_203125 | JGI IMG/M metagenome (GOLD analysis project Ga0265342, IMG submission 203125) | Rhizosphere microbial communities from Carex aquatilis grown in University of Washington, Seatle, WA, United States - 4-CB3-27 metaG | ecosystem: Host-associated > Plants > Roots >...
CGAATTGCAACGCATGCCATTGGTTGGCGAACTGACCGTTTTTTGCGGGTCGATGGTTGGCGCTTCCATTGGCTTTCTCTGGTACAACGCACATCCGGCCGAAATATTTATGGGAGATGTAGGTTCACTGGCGCTGGGCGGAGCTATCGGCACGGTCGCCATCATCATCCGGCAAGAGCTGCTGCTGCCCTTTATCGGCGGGGTGTTCGTTCTTGAAGCGCTTTCGGTCATCCTGCAGGTGGGCAGCTACAAGCTGCGCAACGGGAAGCGAATCTTCAAGATGGCGCCGCTGCATCATCACTTTGAGCAGCTGGGCTGGAGCGAGTCGAAAGTGATTGCCCGGTTCTGGATTATGGCGCTGGTGTTTGCACTGTTTGCACTTACTACTCTCAAACTGCGGTAGTCCCGCGCGCGGCGGCCGCTCCCGCGGTGCACAATAAAAGTACGCGGGCCAAGGATGAGATTCGCATGATGGAACTCAAAGGCAAAAAAGTTCTGGTGGTTGGGCTGGGAAAGTCTGGCCTGGCGGCAGCCCTGTTTCTTCGCCACAAAGGCGCGCAGGTCACGGTGAGCGACGTGCGCAGCGCCGAAGCGTTGGCCAGGGATATTCCTGCATTGCTTGAAGAAGGAATTATGGTTGAGGCCGGCGGCCACGGCCTGCTCACTTTCCGGCGTCAGGATTTGATTGTTGTCAGCCCCGGGGTTCCGCTGGACACGCCTGAACTTGTGCAGGTGAAGGGCTTTGGCCTGCCAATTATCGGCGAAATGGAACTGGCTGCGCGCTTCCTTAAGGGAAAAATGCTGGCCATCACAGGCTCCAACGGAAAAACAACAACGACCGCACTGGTGGGCGAGATTCTTGAAATGGGCGGCTTGCCTGCGCTGGTCGGCGGCAACATCGGCGTGCCCGTTATCGAGCTTGTCGAGCAGAGCAATGACAACACATGGTCCGTGGTCGAGGTTTCCAGCTTCCAGCTTGAAAGCACCATTGAATTTCATCCCAAGATCGCGGTCATCCTCAACATCACTCCCGACCACCTCGATCGCCACGGCACATTTGAAAATTACGCGCGCGCAAAAGAGCGCATCTTCGCGGCCATGGATGAGCACGACTGCGTGGTGCTGAATGCCGACAATGCTCCCACAGTTGACGCCGCGGCTCGAACGTCCGCCAAAATATTCTGGTTCTCGCTCGAGCATCCCGTCGACCAGGGCGCATGGCTTGAAGAGGGGTCGCTGGTGTTCCGCGGCGCAAAAGGCGCTGAGATTGAGCAGGTCATGCCGCTCAAAAGAATTCCGCTGAAAGGCTCGCACAACGTTGAAAACATGCTGGCGGCAGTAGTTGCGTCACGGCTCGCAGGCGTGCCTGCTGAAACCATTCGGCGCGCAGTCGAAGGGTTCCAGGCAGTGGAGCACCGGTTGGAATACGTCGCCACTGTAAATGGCGTTGAGTTCTACAACGACTCCAAGGCGACCAACGTGGACGCTACGGCCAAGGCGATTGCCGCGTTCTCATCCGGCGTTCATCTCATCATGGGTGGCAAAGATAAAGGCTCACCTTACACGGTACTGAATGACCTGCTGCATGAACGGGTGCGCGCTGTGTACACCATCGGATCGGCAGCGGCCAAGATCGAGTCGCAGCTTCGCGGAGTGGTTCCCGTTCTTGCTTGCGAGACGCTGGCAAAGGCAGTAAGTGAAGCCGGTGGCAAGGCTCGGCCCGGCGAAGTGGTGCTGCTGGCGCCCGCTTGCTCGAGCTTTGACCAGTTTGAAAACTACGAACATCGCGGACGCATTTTCAAGGAACTCGTCGCCGAGCGGGGATGGAAAACATGGCAGCCCGCATAGGCGTCGATAAATGGCTATTTTTTACCACGCTGCTGCTTGTCGTGGTGGGCCTCGCGATGGTTTTCTCCGCGTCGGCGGTGGTTGCCGAAGCAAAGTATCACTCCGAATTTACTGACGTGGGACGGCAGGCGATCTGGGCGCTGGCGGGTGTGGCGGCCATGCTTGTGCTCATGAACATTGATTACAACGCCTATAAGTCGACAAAGTTTATTTATCCGGCCTTAAGCATCACAACGCTGTTGCTGGTCACGGTGTTCTTCATTCCCGGTTCGCACAATACTCATCGCTGGATTCGCTTTGGTGGGCACTTTACCTTTCAGCCTTCTGAAATTGCCAAGCTGGTGCTGGTGCTTTTTCTGGCATGGTTTCTGCACACGCGGCTTGACACCATGCGCGACTGGAGAAATACCCTGTTGCGCGCCGCCATCATTCCGGTAGTGTTCATTCTGCTGATTGTGAAGCAGCCCGATCTTGGCACGTCGCTGGTGCTGGCGGGCGTAACAGGCATGCTGCTGCTGCTTGCCGGGATGGAATGGCGGTATCTTTTTGGCGCGATGATTGCGGCTCTACCCGGCCTGGCCTTCCTGCTCCTCATGGTTCCCTGGCGGCGCGATCGCATGCTGGTCTTCCTGAATCCCAACTGCGACTCGAAAGATGCCGCCGGCGCAAGTTACCACGTGTGCCAGTCGCTCATTGCGGTTGGCAGCGGCGGCTTCAGCGGTCGCGGATATATGGAAGGCATGCAGAAACTGTTCTATCTGCCGGAAGCTCCCACTGATTTTATTTTTGCGAACATCGCCGAAGAGCTCGGCCTGATTGGCGCACTTTGTATCGTGACCCTTTTTGTGGTTCTCGGCGTGCGCGGATTTCGAACAGCATTTCGCAGCAAAGATCCGTTCGCTCGGTTAGTTGCGTTCGGTATTACTTCTACAATTCTGCTGCAGGCGTTTTTCAATATCAGCGTGGTGCTGTCACTGGTACCCACAAAAGGCATTCCGCTGCCGCTCATATCATCGGGCGGCACGTCGCTTTTCTTCACGCTTGTCTCCATCGGAATCTTGCTCAACATCTCCAGAAAAGTCGACTGATACTGCAACTTCGTGCGAGATCGTCCGTCCTTACGAAAGGAACTTCTCCCGGCATCGGAAGTGCGCCCGAATCTGGTAAGCTTTCGCTGATACACGATACAAAGACAAGCCTTGAGCTTGCTTATCGGGCCATTTTTTGATCTCCCGGAAAGGGCGTTCATTGTCGGATCTACGCATTTTGATTGCTGGTGGAGGCACAGGCGGTCACATCATTCCTGCTCTGGCTGTCGCCCATGAGCTTCAAATCCGCTACAACGCAGACGTCCTGTTTGTTGGTACTGCGCGCGGACTTGAGATTCGCCTGGTGCCCGAAGCAGGATTCCTCCTGCGTCTTATTAGCGTGGGGCCATTTAAAAATGTTTCGCTCATCACCAGGCTGAAGACATTTCTGCAACTGCCGGCCAGCATCGGCGAGTGCAAACGGCTGATCCGCGAGTTCCGGCCCAATGCTGCTTTGGGAGTGGGCGGTTATGCTTCCGGCCCCGGAATAGCGGCGGCGCTGCTGATGAAGATCCCAACCATGGTCTTTGAGCCCAATGCGATGCCCGGACTTGCCAATCGCTTGGTGGGCAAGCGAGTGCAGGCAGCTGCGGTCAATTTTCCTGCCGCCGTCAAATGGTTCAACAACGCCGAGGTCACTGGAATTCCGGTGCGGCCCAGGTTCTTTCAACTGGAACCGCCGTCGGCCACTCGGCCGCACCTGCTCATCTTCGGTGGCTCGCAAGGCGCGCGCATCTTCAACACGCATCTGCCCAGGATCATGAAGGCGCTGCTTGACGCTATTCCTGGACTTACGGTTTTGCATCAGAGCGGCGCCCGACATTTTGAAGTCACAGAGGCAGCCTATCAAGCGAGCTGTGCCGATCCGGAGCGCTGGACGGTGTGCCCGTTTCTTGATGACATGCCAGAGCGTTTTGCGCGAGCGAGCCTTGTGCTGGCTCGCAGCGGTGCATCCACGGTGGCGGAGCTGGCGGCTGCGGGTAAACCGGCGCTGCTGGTTCCTTTTGCCGCGGCTGCAGATCAGCACCAGCGTGCGAATGCTGAAGCCATGGTGGCTGCGGGAGCTGCCGTGATGTTGCAGGAACCGGAGCTGGAGGAGCCAGGCAAATTGCTCAACGCACTCGTCGAGCTCTTGAAGGATCCCCAGCACTTGGCGGCGATGTCCACTGCCGCGCGGTTGCAGGCACATCCTGCCGCAGCTGAGCGCATTGCAGATCGCCTTGCCGAACTGGCGCGAGACGGCAGCCGCCCGTGATTGGCATTTTTAATGACGCAAAAAAAGCCCGCCTGCCTAAGCAGACGGGCTTTTTTATTTCTGGTTGAACTTAGCGGTGTCCACCACCACCGTGGGAGCCGCCACCACCGCCGCCGCCACCGTGGAATCCACCACCACCGCCGCCGCTGAAGCCGCCACCACCACCGCGGGAACCTCCACCGAAACCGCCGCCGCCGGAGCGGCCACCGCCGCTAAATCCGCCGCCACCTGCTCGGCCGCCACCACTGAAGCCGCCACCGGGACGACCGCCGCCACTAAACCCGCCGCCGGCCCGTGCGCCGCCGTTGCCGCCGCTGAAGCCGCGGTATCCACCGCCGCCGTATGCGCGGGCTGGACCATTGCTGTAACCACCTCTGTTGCCGCCCATATAGGCTGAGCGACCGCCGTCTCCGCGACCACCATACCCACCGCGGCCTGCGTAAGCGCCTCGGCCTTCATTGCCGCGATATCCGTAACCGCCACGATATCCGCCGTAGCCGTATCCGTAGCGACCGCCGCCCCAACCCCGTCCACCGTAGCCGTACCACGGGCCCGCACCGATAAAGATGCCGCTAGTGAACCACTGCGGCCCGTAATAGCCGTAGGGAGCGCATGCGTAGGGATAATAAGCGTAATAGCCCCAATCGCAGACCGGCGGAGCGTAGTCGTAACCGCCGTCGTTGTATGCGTAAGGATCGTCTACTACTGCGGGACCGACGCCTACACCAACTGCGACCTGGGCATTTGCCACCTTGGCAAAGGGCAGGGCCAAGAGCATCGCAAATAAAACGAACCGGAGCTTTTGCATAACATCCTCCATCTGCTGCCCGTCCGCTTGTTTCGGAACCGGGAACCGGGATCAATCCCGTTTTCAGCACCTTGCCGGCCCTGGGTTGCTTTTTCCCAACTGGCCCTACTCACTCAAACACGTTTTCGGCATTTAGTTGCGGCCTTTATAAAGAATTTGTAAACACCGCACCCTACAAAGGAGTCTAACTCCAACCTGCTCACAACCTCTGGTTAGATGGTTTTTGCCGTTCCGGGAGAGCACCCAGCTCAGATAGGCTTCTGCGCTATCAAAAAAGAACGGCCCCTCCACCTGGGAGAGGCCGTTTTCCATGAAACAAGCAGCGCAGGTCAGCAGGGTACAGAGCTGCTGTTAGCGGCGGAATCGATCATGATCGCGGTCCCGATCCCGGTCATGATCACGGTCATGACGGAAATCGTCGCGGTCATAGCGCCGGTCGCGATCAACAAAGCGGTCACGATCCCAATCGCGTCCGCGATTGTAATCGTCACGATCGAAGCGGCCTGTGTATGCCCAGCGGCCAGGAATCCAGTAGCCGCCGTTGTAGTAGCCCTCCACCCATGCATATCCGGGGCCTGGGTAAGATGCGGCGTAAGCTGACCCGCCGCCGATGTAAACGCCAATTTGGGCTGCCTTCGCGCTCGTTGTTCCAATGGCGGCTGCGCCAGCCAGGATTGCCGCTCCCAACATCAAACTCTTCATGCTTGCCATAACCCCTCCGTCCCTGCCGGCCAGTTACGATTGCCGGCCCGGCTACCTCCGGTCTGAGGCTTGGTTCTTGCTGCCTCCCGGCGTGCCGGTTATGTCTTGTGCAAACACGCTGCCGGCGAAAGGTTGCGGCGCCGGAGCGAAAATAAAGTCCTGCAACTTTTGTTGAAACTGGTGCTCAGATCGCGAACGCGACAAAGCAGAATGCGCATTCCGTCCGTCGTCCGCACGCTTCGATTTCTATTATCAAAAGCTCTTCCGCTCATCTCTGTTAACCTGATCCTTCACCTTCCATGTTTGCCAAATCCCAGCACGCGCACTTCATCGGTATCGGTGGCATCGGCATGAGTGGCATCGCCGAGATCCTGCTCAACCTGGGCATGAAGGTCTCTGGCTCAGACTTGCGCCGAGGCCCGGTGACCGATCGCCTTGCGCAATTGGGAGCTGCCATTTACGAAGGCCACAGCGCGGCGAATGTCGCCGGAGCAACGGTTGTGGTCACCAGTTCTGCGGTCAGTGCCTCTAACCCCGAAGTGCAGGAAGCGCACGCGCGCAAGATCCCCGTCATTCAGCGCGCCGAGATGCTGGCCGAGCTCATGCGTCTCAAGTACGGCATTGCCATAGCCGGTATGCACGGCAAAACGACGACTACTTCCATGGTGGCCAGCGTGCTCAGCGCAGGCGGGCTCGATCCTACGGTTGTCGTCGGCGGACGGGTAGATGCGCTGGGTTCGAATGCGCGACTTGGCACCACGCAATACCTGGTCGCCGAAGCTGATGAAAGCGACCGTTCGTTTCTCAAGCTTTCGCCCATCCTCGCCGTGGTGACCAATCTCGACCGCGAGCATATGGATTGCTACCACGACATGGACGACGTGGAGCGCGCGTTTCTGGATTTCATGAACCGTGTTCCGTTCTATGGCGCGGTTACCGCGTGCATCGACAATCCGCTGCTCAAATGCATTTTGCCGCGCGCGCGCCGTCGTGTATTCACTTACGGTGAATCGCAGGAAGCCGATTACAGGCTGCAATTTCTGCCGCCCGGCGAAGCTCCTGCCGGTGCGCTGCGTTTTGCGCGCTTTGTGGTGAACACGGCAGACGGACCGCTTGGCCCATTTGAACTGCATGTTCCCGGCCGTCATAACGTTTTAAACGCGACAGCCGCTGTAGCCATTGCGCGTCAGCTTGAAGTTCCGGCGGAGAAGATCGCAGAAGGACTCAACCACTATCGCGGTGTCGACCGGCGCTTCCAGCGTAAAGGCGTGGTGCGCGGCGTTACCGTCGTCGATGACTACGGCCATCATCCCACTGAGATTCGCGCCACGTTGGCTGCCGCCCGCGAGTGCGGCCATCGGCACATTTACGTGATCTTTCAGCCACACCGTTATACCCGCACCAAAGACCTCATGGAAGAGTTCGGTAGCGCATTTAACGACGCCGACTCCGTGACCATCCTTCCCATCTACGCCGCCAGTGAAGAGCCAATCCCCGGCATCACGGCAGAGAATCTCGCCGCAAAAATCAGCGGACCGCGAGTGCAATACGCTGCGGATTTTCCAGCAGCGATTGCGGCGGTGGCTGCGCAGGCGTGCGAAGGCGACCTGGTAATGACGCTCGGCGCCGGAAGCGTGAGCCAACTCGGTCCGCAAATTCTGACCGCGCTCGACAAATCGTAGCGCCTTCCTCCTTCGCAAGCACGTAACCCCAAGGATTCCCCTCGTTTTTTGGCCGGAATTGCACAAGCGACCCCCAGCTATAGTGAAATCTGGCGATGCTCTCGATTTGTTCTTAAGCGTGAAGAATCAAAGTGACACCACATCTCGGCCCCTGATCTGGGAAGATGATGCGCCCGCGGGTTCCCGCTTCCGGCGCATGCAGCAAGGTGTACCCCGAACGGGGCGCTCTCTGCCCGGCATGCCGCTTGAGATGGATGATCCAGACGGCGACGAGCTTCCGCGCGAAAAATGGGGCAAGAAAGGTGAGGGAAGCGGCCGATGGTGGCGGCCGGCCAGCACCGTGGGACGTGTATCTGTCGGAATAGGCGCGCTCATCGTTTGCGGTCTTCTCGTCACCGCGGCGGAGTTCTCCAAGACCTATCTGCAGCGCGACGGGCGCTTCCGAATTGCCGGCGCAAGCCACATCCAGGCAGTTGGACTCACTGAGGTCACGCGCGCGCAACTTCTTCCAGTGTTCGGGGAAGACATTGGACGCAATGTTTTCTTTGTCCCGCTGAACGAGCGCCGCAAGGAACTTGAAGCGATTCCCTGGGTTCAGAAGGCCACGGTCATGCGTCTTCTTCCCGATCAGCTTCGCGTCGATATTGTTGAGCGCAAGCCGGTGGCCTTCACAAGGCATGGCCAGCAGATCGGACTTGTCGATGCAAGCGGCGTGCTGCTGGATATGCCTGCGGCGGCAATGGCCGCGCATCACTATTCGTTTCCCGTCCTTACTGGAATTGACGCCGGCGAAAAACCTGAATCGCGCCAGGCGCGCATGGCCGTTTATCAGCGCATGATGAGCGACCTGGATTCAAACGGCAAACGCAACTCCGAGCAGCTTTCTGAGATCGATCTCACAGATCCTGAAGATGCGCGCGTGCTGATGCCGGAACAGGGCACGGACATCCTCGCTCATTTCGGCGAAGATCGTTTCCTTGAGCGTTACCAGCGCTACAAGGACCACATCGCCGAGTGGCGGCAGCAGTATCCTCAACTCTCCGCAGTCGATCTGCGTTATGAACACCAGGTAGTGCTTGATATGGCCTCTGGCGCGAGCCACACGCAGGCCAACCCTGACATGCAGGCGAACCTTGGTACGCCGTCAAATCCGGTTGACGCAGCAACAAAGAACGCAACAAATGCAAAGCCGGTCAGTGTGCCGGTCACTTCCGCCAAAGCGAAGCCCTCAGCCAAAGTCGCGGCGGGTAACACAACACATGAAAAGGCGTCGAACGACAAGAACGCTCACGAGAAGAATGCCCATGAGAACAGCAAGACGAAACCGGGCGATAAAACTTCCGCGCATGCCTCGGCGAAGGCGAAGTTACCAGCATCCAAATCGAAAAGCGCAGTGTCAAAGAGTGCGAAAGATAGAAAGCACACTGCCGGCAAGACGGCCACGCAGAAAAAGGTAAGCACGCCCGGCAAAAGTTCTGTTTCCAAAAAGCCAACTGCCCCAGGCAAGCCGACTGCTCAAGACAAGTCAAAACCAAAACCCTCAGCAGCGCGCCCGACAGCCGCAGAAGGCCAGTGAGCATCATGCCTCCGAAGACCGACAGCCTGATCGTTGTACTCGACATTGGAAGCGCGTGGACCCGCGTGCTTGCCGCCGATGTCAACGAAGGCGTCGCGCGTTATCGCGGCCACGGCATTGTGGAGTCCGCCGGCATGCGCAAAGGCCTCATCGGCGAACTGGGTCCTGCGTCGCGTGCAGTCCGTTCCGCCAGTGAACAGGCCGAGCGCGTGGCGCGGCTCAATATAGTGGAGTGCGCCGTGGGCGTGGGCGGTCCGCACATTCGCGGACTCAATACCAACGGCGGCCTTGGGCTTGGCAACCGCATGCGCGAGATTACGCGTGAAGATGTGCGCAGCGCCGTCGACCGTGCGCGCGCTATCGCGCTGCCTCCCGATCGAGAGATTCTTCATCTGCTTCCGCGCCAGTTCATCCTTGACGAGCAACCCGGCATCTTCGATCCGGTGGGCATGGTGGGCGCGCGGCTTGAAGTGGATCTGCACATTGCCACCTGCTCCGGCAGTTCCATGCAGAGTGCGGTCACGTGTGCCAATCGCGCCGGGCTTGAGGTTTCTGAAGTCATTCTTGAATCCATTGCCGCGGCTGAAAGCACTCTGTCTGCCGACGAGCGCGAACTCGGCGTATGCTTGCTCGACATCGGCGCTCATTCAAGCGACCTGGTCGTATTCTTTGAGGGAGCCGTTGCGCACACCGCCTCAGTTCCCATTGGCGGCGCACACTTTACCAATGACCTCGCCATCGGGCTGCAGATGCCGGTAGCGCAGGCTGAAGAGCTCAAGCGGCAGTACGGCAATGCAGTGGTCACCTCGGTGCCGCAGTTGGCGGAGATTGAGATTGCCAATCCTGAGCCGCAAATGCTGCGGCTGCGCATGATTGCGGAAATTCTTGAGCCGCGAGCACGCGAGCTTATGCACTACGTAAAAGAGAGTTTGCGCCAGGGCGGTGTAGTGGACGCGCTGGGAGCCGGTTGCGTTCTCACAGGCGGCGGAGCCCTGCTTGCCGGTATGCTGGATGTAACGGAGAGCCAGTTGCGCGTACCGGCTCGAACGGGCATGCCGGTGCGCCTTTCCCATATGCCGGGCGAACTCGTTCATCCCGGCTTCGCTACCGCCATTGGCATGCTCCTGTACGTGCAACGGACTGGCGCCATGCGCGCTGCTGAAGACAACAGCCTGCGCTCCAAATTGCGCGCGCTGTTTGCGGCAAGTTATTAAATAGTTACGGAAGATGACCAGGAGGCAGGAGGTTTGAGCGAAATGGAACAGCCGAAAGACCAAGCCGGAGAAATGCGCATTCACTTTCACGATGAAACACCGCGCGGCGCCCGCATCAAGGTAATCGGCGTTGGTGGCGGCGGCGGCAATGCCGTCAATCGCATGATTCAGGCCAAGATGGAAGGCGTGGAATTCATCACCGCCAACACGGACGTTCAGGCGCTCAAGCTTTCGCAGGCCCCGGTCAAACTCCAGCTTGGCGTTCGGCTCACACTCGGTCTCGGCGCCGGCTCAAATCCTGACACTGGCCGCAGTGCCGCGCTTGAAGATTCCGAAAAAATTATTGAAGCCCTTGAAGGCGCCGACATGGTGTTTGTGACCGCAGGTTTGGGCGGTGGCACCGGCACAGGAGCGGCTCCGGTCATCGCGTCGCTGGCCAGCGAAATGGGCATCCTCACCGTCGCCGTCATCACCAAGCCTTTTTCGTTTGAAGGCAAACGCCGTATGCAGCAGGCAGAGCGCGGCCTTAAGGAACTCATCGAATCCGTCGACACCATGATCGTGATTCCCAACGAGAAGCTGCTGGCCGTTGCCAAAGATGCAGGTTTCTTTGAGAGTTTTCGCATAGCCGACGACGTGCTCCGCCAAGGCGTGCAGGGCATAAGCGACATCATCACCATCCCGGGCATCATCAACCGCGACTTTGCCGACGTAAAAACCACGATGGCCGGCATGGGCCACGCGGTGATGGGCACGGCCATCCGTTCGGGCGCTAACCGCGCAATTGAAGCTGCTCAGGCCGCCATGGCATCGCCTCTGCTTGAAGCCGGCGCAATCGACGGCGCACGCGGCATCCTCATCAACATCACCGGTTCCAACTCGCTCAAGCTCTCTGAGGTAAACGAGGCCTCAACGCTGATTCAATCGGCCGCCCATGAAGACGCCAACATCATCTTCGGCGCCGTGCTTGACGAGAAGATGGGAGACGACGTGAAGATCACCGTCATCGCCACTGGCTTTCGCGATCAGATGATGCCGGAACGCCGTGCCCGCATGTTGAGCGTGGAAGAAGCGCCGGTAGTTTCGATACCGATGGTGGCAGTTCCCGTCGAGTCGCCCAGCAGCTGGATGCATGAAGAAAAACCTGCCGCCGAACCAGCTCCGCCCGCGCCGCCATCACCCCCGCGCTTCAAAAGCGAGGAAGAAAGCGACGCCGACGAAAAAGGCGCAGTCGACTTCTACTTCACTTCCTCTACTCCTCCGGTTGCAACCAGCGTTACCGTCGCACCATCGCCGGTGGCCAATGCGGAAGAGCCCGAGCCGAATTTTGAAAGGGCGCAAGCCGATAGGGACGAGACGTTAACGGTTCGATTCGAAGAGCCTCTCGAGCCGGCACGGGCCGCCCAGTCTCAGCGGGATTATGTCGCCGATTTTGTTGAGGACCCTCACGTCGAAGCCGAGCAACATGCTCAGAACCCCGAGCCCGTCGCGTCGCTTTTTAACGAGGCCGCCGAGGAAGAGCATAAGGATCTCGACGTCCCCGCCTTCATGCGCCGGCACAAGTTCTAGATTGTGTTTTTCCGTTTTTGGAATTCGCAATGTTGCCTGTATAGTGCAGAAAGAAACCTTTCCAGCACGGAGTTGGCTCACAGGCAGCTTCAGCTCCGGGTGTATCAGTGGGTTACCTTCGTAATCAAATAGGCCATTGGTCTGTGGGAATCAGCCATAATTGGCTAATTACAGAGTGACTTGTATCACTCAAGTAGGCACTCATATCTGTCATATTTGGCAGAACTCACTACGAAAGAGTCATTTTCGTCTGTAGCGGGTTCATACAGGATAGATGCAACTTAAACGGGCCGCCTGGGGCGGACTTATAAGCAGGAAATCCAAATCCGAAGGGATATATAAGAATGACGCTGTCGCGCGGTTGGGCCCTGGGGGGCATAGTAAGTGGAGTGCTCGCCTTTTCATCTGTTGCGGTAGCGTTGAACGCGCCGCATACGCTTCACCGCGTCAAGCCGCAGCCTCATCTTTCCACTTCCCACCGGACCAGCACCCGCCACACTGCGTCGCACACGTCAAAATCCAGCACCGCGGTTCACACATCGTCTGCAGCCGCCAGGGCCGTGAACACAAGAACCGGCAAGGCACTTGTCGCCGGTTCAAAAGCCACCCTGCACACGGCTGTCGCCCGTCGGCACCGTTACTATGAACGATTTACCGCCAGTTCCTTCGCCACCAGCGACATTTTTACAGGCGACAAGATCGGCGGCGAAGACCCCGTTGTCCGACAGGCAGCTATTGACGCGCTCGATGGCATGAACGGCACCGCCGTAGTGATCGATCCGTCGAACGGGCGCATTCTGGCGATGGTCAATCAAAAGCTGGCACTTTCGCCCGGAGCCGAGCCCTGTTCCACCATCAAGCTCACCGTCGCACTTGCCGCGCTTTCTGAAGGATTGGTTACGCGCGACACGCCGGTGCAGCTGGCTGGTTTCCGCATGAACATGACCCAGGCGCTGGCCAAGAGCAACAACCTCTATTTTGAGGAATTGGGCCGCGAGCTTGGCTTTGAGCGCGTTCGCCACTACGCCACCGAATTCGGTCTGGGCGAGCTGGCCGGCTACGAAATTCCCGGTGAGCAGCTTGGTACGTATCCTGATCAGGCCATTCCCGCCTCAGAGGGCGGGGTAGGCCGCATGTGCAGCTTTGGGCAGGGCGTATCGCTTACCCCGCTGCAGTTGGGAGCCTTTGTGGCCGCCATCGCCAACGGCGGCACCCTCTATTATCTACAGCACCCCACCACGCCGGACGAAGCGGCCCACATGATGCCCAAGGTCAAGCGGACTCTCGATATCGCGCACTACGTGCCTGAAATGCAGGACGGCATGGCCGGCGCCGTGGAATACGGAACCGCCCGCCGCTTGCGCGCCAGCTTTACCCAGCTCCCGGTTTTCGGCAAAACCGGCACCTGTTCTGATAATGGAACCCGCTTTGGCTGGTTCGCTTCCTACTCTGAAACGCCACAGGGCAACCTCGTTACCGTCTTCTTCCTTGAGGGTGGCCGGCCCACGTTTGGCCCCCGCGCCGCAGAGCTTACCGGCGCTTTCTACAAGAATCTGTGGGATCACGAGTACTTTGCTCAAAAGGACACTGTTGCTAGCACGACAACCCCGGGGGAAACCGGCGCGGCTGCCACCGGCACGGCCGCTTCGCAATAGCGGTCTATCCCGCAATTTACTCAAGAAGCCGCCTTCGGGCGGCTTTCTTGCGTATGAGCACGAACCAAATGTTCGCCTTCTGCAACGAATTCGCTTTTGCTACATCCGATAGAATGTAGCCCTCCAGGTTTTTTGGCCGTCGTCCCACCTTGACGGATGATCCGGATGCGAGCAATCTTCGTACAAAGGCAGGATCTTCCCCTATGGAATTACCCATCCACGTCTTGCAGATGTACGGCTACTTCCTGCTCTTCTCCTGGGTGCTGATCGAACAGTTTGGCATCCCATTGCCGGCCACACCTGTACTTTTGGCCGCAGGAGCGCTTTCGGCCGAGGGGCAGCTCAGTTTTTCCATGGCATTTGCTGTAGGCATCGCGGCTTCAGTGATGGCGGACAGCATCTGGTTCATCGTTGGGCGCAAATACGGCCATCACGTTCTGCGCATCCTCTGCAAAATGTCTCTTGAACCGACTACCTGTGTTCGCCGTACGCAAGACTCGTTTGGCCGCCGCCGCGCCGCCACGCTCATGATCGCCAAGTTCGTGCCAGGGCTGGCCACACTGGCTCCGCCCGTAGCCGGCGAAAACGGCATGGGCTTCGGCGCATTTTTATTTTTTGACGGCATTGGCTCCGCCCTCTGGGTGGGCGCGCTGCTGGCTGCAGGGCGCTTCTTTGGCGACCTGCTCAAGCACAACGCGCAGATGCTCGATTGGGTCGGCCGCTTCTCCGGCCTGCTGCTCTTCCTGGGCATTGTGGGCTTCTTTGTGGCCCGGCTTTGGCGCCGCCGCGTCATCCTGAAAGAATTGGCTGCTGCGCGACTGGAACCTGAAGAGCTGAAGCGCCAGCTCGATCAAGGCGACCTGGTATTCATCGTCGACCTGCGCCACCCGCTTGAGCTCTTGCCCGATCCATTCACGCTGCCGGGTGCTCTGCATTTCTCGCCAGAGTCACTCGCCGCGCGGCACATTGAGATTCCGCGCGACCGCGACGTGGTGCTGTTCTGCACCTGCCCCAGCGAGGCCACAGCCGCAAAAACGGCCATGGCCCTGCACAAGCTGGGCATTGAGCGCGTGCGCCCGTTGCGCGGCGGATACGACGAGTGGAAGCGACTCGGCTTCCCGCTTGAAGCAGTCAACAATCCCGGATTTGCGCGCTTGGCCGAAGCCGCCTCCTGAGCGGAGTTGCGCTTCGCGGTCGCTGCAAGTGCAATTGCCGGCTCATGGCTTTAAGCTAAGTAAGGTTCCGAAAGCAAGCAGGGAGCACTCACTTGGCCTACAAAGATCTGCGTGACTGGATTCAAACTCTCGAAAAGCAGGGCGAGCTGAAGCGTATCCGCGAGGAAGTCTCGCCTGAGCTCGAAATCACCGAGATCACCGATCGCGTTTCTAAAATCGGAATGCAGAGCGGCTCCTATGCGGCTGCGGAAAAGTCAAGCGCCGGCAAGTACGCGCCCGGCGGACCAGCTCTGCTTTTCGAAAACATCAAAGGCCATCCAGGGCACAAGGTCTTCATCAACCAGTTCGGCAGCGAACGCCGCATGGCCATGGCGGTCGGCGTCGAAAATGTTGAGCAGATCGCCGAGCGCATTCACTCGCTGATAAACATCAAGCCGCCCACCGGCATGTTGGACAAGCTCAAGATGCTGCCGCAACTTGGCGCGTTAACCTCTGCGTTTCCCAAGACCGTCAGCGCCAAGGACGCGCCCTGCAAGCAGGTCATTCTCAAAGATAATTTCGACCTGAACGCGTTTCCGATTCTGAAGTGCTGGCCCAATGATGGCGGGCGCTTTATCACGCTGCCCTGCGTGCACACGCGCGACCCGCGCACAGGCAAGCGCAACATTGGCATGTATCGCATGCAGGTTTACGACGGCCAGACAACCGGCATGCACTGGCAGCGGCAGAAAGTTGCAGCCGAGCATTATCGTGAAGCACTGCGCCAGGCCGCTGCTGCCAACGCTACTGCAGATCCGAAAGTCGCGCGCGTTGCAGCAATGGCTGAGTCTGCGGGTGGCACTGTGGCAATCCCCGACGGCCCCATCGGCGGCCTGCCGCAGGTAGCCATGGGCAAGCTGCAGGGCTCACGGCTGCAAGTGGCCGTGGCCATCGGCACCGATCCCGCGACGACGTTTGCCGCCATCGTTCCCGCACCACCTGAGGTGGAAGAATTTCTCATCGCAGGCTTCCTGCGCGGCGAGCCGGTTGAAATTGTGAAGTGCGAAACCGTCGACCTTGAAGTGCCTGCGAATGCTGAAATTATTCTTGAGGGCTACGTCGAACTTGGCGAACTGCGCAGCGAAGGCCCTTTCGGCGATCACACCGGCTTCTATACGCTCACTGACGATTACCCCGTCTTCCATCTCACCTGCATCACGCATCGCAAAGATCCCATTTACGCGGCAACCATCGTCGGTAAGCCGCCCATGGAAGATGCGTGGATGGGCAAGGCCGTGGAGCGGATTTTCCTGCCCGCCATGAAGATGCAGATTCCCGAGCTGGTCGACATTCACCTGCCGGTCGAAGGCGTTTTTCACAACCTCATGCTGGTCTCCATCAAGAAGAGTTATCCCGGCCACGCACGCAAGGTGATGAACGCCATCTGGTCGCTGGGCCAGGCCATGTTTACCAAGTGCATTGTGGTTGTGGATGAAGACTGCGATGTGCAGAATGTGGCCGAGGTGGTGCTGCGCGTTACCAACAACATTGATCCCGAACGCGACATACAGTTCACGCTTGGCCCCATCGACTCTCTCGACCACGCATCCCGCCTGCCGAATTACGGTTCCAAGATGGGCATTGACGCCACACGCAAGTGGAAGGCCGAGGGCTTCGAGCGGCAGTGGCCCGCAATGATTGAAATGGACCGCGCCACCAAAGAGAAAGTCGACGCCATCTGGGCCAAGCTTGGGCTCTAGATGGATAGGTCTCAACTGACTCGGCGCCATGTGTCTGCTATACCTAAATTCATGCGTTGCTTACTCGCCAGGACTGTTCTCTTTTGCATTTTGCTGGCCGCAGCTTCACCTCTCTTCGCGCAGCAGGCTCCTGAAAATTTTCGCTGGATCGATTTCCACTCGCCCAAAGATCAGGACGTGGTGGTCTGGGTGACGCGCTCGCTGGCCGTAGGCGACTGGACAGCGATTCGCGAGATTGCCGTCGAGTACGACGCTGCTCTCGTCGTCACCACCAATCGAGCCACGCCGCAATCGCCGCCCAATACCGACGCGTTTACCGTTTGGAGCGCTTCGCTTACCGAGCACACCGCCACGCCGCTCATTCGCGGAGTCAACCTGCGCTGGCAAGACTGGATGCGCTTTTCCGACGACGCTCCCTACGAGCTCGCCGTGCTTTACGACGATTGCCGCGATTGCATTGCGAATACCTACTTCACCGCTTTCCACTACGACGTGAAAACCCACAACTGGCTGGCGCGATGGATTCGCAACGGTCAGGGCGTTCCCATGTTCAGCGCCAACACGCCGCCGGGCGTGGACTGGACGCAGGCCTACGCAGTGTTTGCGGAGGGCAACGGCCGCGAATACCTCGTTACCTGGAGCCACTTCGACTACGCCAGCAAAAAGCCGTCCGACGATTTTATTTATCGCTACGATCAGGACCCCGTCAGCGGCCTCGATCGCACCCAACCGCTGTCCGGCCAGAGCGCGACTGATATGAAAATGCGCATCTGCCGCGGACAGGATGCGGTCGCCGGGCTATCGCGAGGACAGGATTCTGAAATCTGTCAAAAACTGCTGCCGCCCACTGAACGTAAACCGGTAACAACACCGCCGGCCAACAATCGCGGAAAGATGGGGCTGCCCGGTGCGAGGCATTGACGTGACATTGGCCTTAAATTCAATGGCAACAGTGCGAGAACTCGTACGCTACTCCTGCGGAAACCAGCCTCGTGGATACTTCAGGAAGGCCATCGTATACTAGGTTTATGTCGATTGTGCGCAACATTGCGGGCGTGGTGAAGGGCATGAGCATCACCTTCGGGGAGATGCTGGAGCCCAGTCAGGTGGAGAACTATCCTGACGGTCCCGGCCCGCTGCGCGGCGCGGTGTTAGAGGCGCGTTATCGCGGAGCGCACGTTTTGCAGCGCGACGAAAACGGCCTTGAAAAATGCGTTGCCTGTTTCCTTTGTGCAGCCGCCTGCCCGGCCAATTGCATTTACATTGAAGCGGCCGAGAATACTGAAGAGCTGCGCATCTCTTCGTCCGAACGCTTCGCCAAGGTCTACAACATCGACTACAACCGCTGCATTTTTTGCGGCTACTGTGTTGAAGCCTGCCCCACTGACGCCATTACCCATGGCCACGGCTTCGAACTGGCAACGCTGAACGCGACCAACCTGGTCATGCGCAAAGAAGACATGCTGCTTCCGGTCGCGTCGCTCACCGCTGCCAAGTAGTACAGCAGTCCTCTTCATCCCCGGGCAAAGATCAGACAAAAGAAAAATCCACAATTTGTGAACCTGGGAAGATTTTTATGCGTATCCCCCTGTGGCGCGGCCACAGGGACTTGTGGCAGACTTGTGTGGTAACGCCACAGGAGTAGAATGAGCGACTCCAGACTCGATCTTTTACAGGGAACCCTGGACCTGATGGTCCTGCAGACGCTGCTGGCCATGGGATCGTTGCACGGCTACGGCATTGCGCGGCGCATTGAGCAAGCGAGCGGAAACCAGGTGCTACTGAACCAGGGCACCATCTACGCCTCGCTGGTTCGCCTGGAACAGCGCGGCTGGATTCGCTCCAAGTGGGGCACATCCGACAACAATCGCAAAGCGAAGTTCTACTCGATTACCAATACCGGCAAGCGCCAGTTGGCTGAAGACTCGCGTTACTGGCGGCGCCTGACCTCAGTAATGGAACGCATGTTCGCCATGGGGCCAGCCGGGGAAGTGGAACCCGGCGATCTGTGAGCCGGCTGAAGCGTTTGCGCGGGCGAGTGTGGGCATTCTTCGCCAAGCCAGTGCTTGATGCCGAACTCGAAGCCGAGTTCGAAGCGCACCTGCAGCTAGCCGTCGACGAATACATGGAACACGGCATGTTGCCCGCTGAAGCGCGACGCCAGGCACTCATCGATTTTGGAGGTGTTCAGCAGGCAAGAGAAAAGCAAAGGGAGGCGCGCGGACTTATGCACATCGACATTCTGCTTCAGGATCTAAAGTACACGGTGCGCAAGCTCCTGCGCGATCCAGGATTCACCGCAGTGGCCGTGCTGATTCTCACGCTAGGCATCGGCGCCAACATTGCTGTCTTCAGCGTAGTGAACACAATCATGTTGCGACCGTTACCGTTTCCAAACGCGCACGAACTTGTCTGGATCGCGCCGCCGCCTGCAAAATGCGGTTTCTCCTGCGCGACGTACTCTACCGATGCATACGATGAATTCCGTGCCGGCAGTCGCTCCTACCAGGACGTGACTGGGTACTTCGCTTTCTCAACGCCCGGCAATCTCCGTGTCAGCATGGGGAGTGGCACTCCAGTTTCCGCCACAAGTATCGACGTGATTGCGAATTTCTTCCAAGTGCTGGGTGTTTATCCGGCCATGGGCCGCTTGCTAAATACCGATGACGCGCTTAATGGAGCGGCGCCGGTCATCGTGCTGACAGACGCGTGGTGGAGACGTCAGTTTGCGGCTGATCCCAACATAATCGGCAAGTCCTTCGATATTAACGGACGGCAGACGACTGTGGTTGGCGTGCTGCCCAGAGCATTTGATTTTGGCGCAGTGTTTTCGCCGGGAGCCAAGGTTGATGCGCTCACTCCGCTTCCTCTTTACGGAGATCCGCGCAATTGGGGCAACATCATCACATTCATCGGACGTATGAAGCCAAGTGTGACCCTTTCACAGGCGCGCCAGGATGCCGTTGTGGTTGCGCCGAAATTGTGTTGGAACAACCGCATTCCTCAAACCTGCGGAAGCTATAAGACGCCCGTGCCTGTGCCGCTAAAAGACTATGTGAGCGGTCGTCTGCGGCACTCGCTGATTGTGCTGTGGTGCGCCGTAGGTATGATTTTGCTGATCGCCTGCGTAAACCTCTCCAACCTACTACTTGCGCGTGCCGCGGCGCGTTCCAAGGAATTTGCTATGCGTGCGGCGCTCGGCGCGGGTCGTTTCCGTATCGTTCGCCAACTTTTAACCGAGAGCATGGTACTTTCCGTCGCCGGTGCACTATTCGGTCTTATCCTTGCAGCACTTCTGCTCTCATGGCTCTCGCATCAAGGCGCGATTGCGCTCCCGCTGCTGAGTCAATTGCGCATTGACAGGGCCACTCTTGGGTGGACGTTACTGACAGCGATTGCCGCAGCCGTTTTCTTTGGCATGGTTCCCGGCTTTCGCATCGCAACGGGCAACCTGCACGAGGCGCTCAAGGACTCATCCGCAGGCTCCGGGCAAGGCCGCAAACACGAGCGTCTTCGCTCCGTCCTGGTCATATCAGAAGTAGCGCTAGCTTGTGTTTTGCTGGTCGGTGCCGGCCTTCTGTTGCGCAGCTTTCTGCATGTTCTGGATGTAGACTTAGGGTTTCAGCCTGAGCGTGCTGCGGCGATAAAAGTAGATGACGGTGCCCTCAATCCAACCTTCAGTGTTGATGAAATACAGAGGCGCACCGTGATGTACCAGCAAATATTGAGTCGAGTGAGCACCATTCCGGGTGTGGAAGCAGCAGGCATAACGGATTACCTTCCCTTGGATCGTAATCGCTCATGGGGATTGCCGTTCCCGAAAGGAGTTCGTCGTCCAGAGAACCTTACCGGCGGCCCGCTGGTGTACGTGGTCTCGCCAGGATATCTGCGGGCAATGGGGACGCGGCTGCGCGGGCGTGACTTTACGTGGGACGACCGCTTACAGGGGGAGCATGTAGCAATAATCAACCAGGCGCTCGCCCGTTTCCTGGCTAGCTATGCACACTGGCCGAATGCTAACCCGATTGGTCAACTTCTTAATGGCAGTGGCGGGGATACACGCATCGTAGGCGTAACAGATGATGTGCATGCAGAGACGGTAGAAGGGGAGGCAGGGTGGCAGATTTACTATCCTTCAACTCAGAAGGTTCCTGCCGGAACAGAATTGGTGGTTCGTACAACGTTGCCGCCCGGTCAGTTGGCTTCCAGCGTTCTGCGCACACTGCGTGACCTCAATCCCAACCAACCCGCGGCTGAGTTCAAACCGATCAGCATGCTGGTGGACCACGCCAACTCACCGCGACGCTTCTTCATGATATTGGTGGGTGCATTTGCCTTGCTCGGTCTGTTGCTTGCCGCGCTCGGCATTTATGGTGTCATCTCTTACTCAGTCACGCGCCGCACTCAGGAGATAGGCATTCGCATGGCGCTTGGCGCACGCGCGGGGCTGATTCAGCGCCAGGTGCTTTCGCAGTCGCTGTGGCTGGTGGCTGTTGGAATCGCAATTGGCGCGGTAGTTTCAGTCGCTATTGCTCATCTGGTGGCATCGATGTTATATGCCACTTCGCCGTGGGACGCGGCAACCTACTGCGCCATTGCGACGGCGCTGTTTGCAGTCGCGCTGGTTTCAGGCTACTTGCCTGCACGCCGCGCATCGAACATTAGTCCGCTGGTAGCTCTGCGCTCTGAGTAAAACCGAGATCTACGCGGCGCCGGCCAGTAAACCGCGCGCGCGTAGCTCGGTCAACACGCGTTCCACTTTCCAGTCGAGAGCGCCGGTTCCGTCAATTTGCAGATCAGCATTTGCAGCGGAAGGACGCACATATGCAATACTCGCCGGCCGCACCGTCGCCTCGTATTGTTGCCGAATCGAATCTGGAGTGCGGCCGCGCTCCTCAATATCGCGTTTCATACGCCGCTCAAAGCACAACGAATCGGGCGTGTCCACGTAAACGCGCAAGCTATAGAGCGGCAGCAATTCCGGATAGTGCAGAGCGAACAGCCCTTCCACCACCAGGAACGATCCGGCCGCAACGCGTTCCGTTTGACCCACGACGCGCGTGTGTGTTGAGAAATCGTAGATCGGCCGATCGATCGATTCGCCGCGTCCCAGGGCCGCCACGTGAGCGGCCAGCAGCGGGCTTTCAATCATGGCAGGATCATCGAAGTTCTGCTTGATGCGCTCGCTGAACGGCATCGGCCCAAGATCGCGATAGTAGTTGTCCAGATGAAAATGAATGCCGCCCAGCGTATGCGCCAACTCGGCTGCAAGCGTCGTTTTTCCAGAGCCGGAGCAGCCCGCGATCCCCAGCACCACCGGCGGGAAGGGCAGCCGCGGCGAATCGTCGTTCTCGATCACTGGTTCGCTTCCATTGCCGTGGCGATGCGCGGAATGAGCCTGTTGATCAGTGCGGCCAGCCGCTTCTCCACTCTCTTGCCCGTCTCCGAAACTTCTTCGTGACTGAGTTGGGTTGCGCCCAAGCCTGCGGCGAGATTCGTCACGCAGGATATTCCAAGCACCTCTACGCCCATGTGCCGCGCAACGATCGTCTCCGGCACGGTAGACATGCCTACCAGCGTGGCTCCCAATGTGCGGAAAGCGCGTACTTCCGCCGGCGTTTCGAAACTCGGTCCTGGAGTTGCCAGGTAAACACCTTCTTCCAACTCAAATCCTTCTTCGGCGGCAGCCTCTTTGGCCAGCTCGCGCAGCCGTTTCGAATAGGCCTCGGTCATATCGAAAAAACGCAGCCCGCCGCCTTTGCATACGGCAAATCGCTCGTCGTTGGCACCGGTCAGCGGGTTCCAGCCCATCATGTTGATATGGTCGCCCAGCGCAACAAGTTGCCCTACGCTGTAGCCATCCTGAATGCCGCCGGCCGCGTTGGTCAGTACCACGGCGCGGACGCCAAGCATACCCAATACACGCATCGGGAATGTGACTTGCTGCGGCGAGTACCCCTCGTACGAATGCACGCGGCCCTGCATCACTACCACCGGGACTCTACCGATATTACCCGCAATCAGCCTTCCCGAATGCCCTTCAACGGTCGATTGAGGGAAGTGCGGAATATCGTGATAGGAAACCGTCGCCACCGGAGTTACTGCGTCTGCCACCGCGCCCAGGCCGGAGCCGAGCACAACGCCAACGCGCGGAGTCAGCGCGTGGAACTTCTTGCGAAGGAAAGCCACCGCGTCAACCACTTGTTCGTAATAAGTCATTTTTTGCTGATCCTGAGATGCGTTATCGTGACATTCTACAGGTCCGCCATCCTCAATTGGCATATCGTGCCTCAACGCGCGTCAGCCAATACGGGCGGCCAATGTTCCGGAGAGATGGTCACGGTCGCGCAACCCATCGAGTAGTTGAACCAGAAATGTTCCATTTTTGGATACGCGAAGAAGCCCTCCAGATTAAGCCGTTGCGCAACCTCGCTGACAAACGGGCGCGGGCCGAAGAACAGCGTGAAGAAGCTGTCCCAGTCCACGGTAAAAAGGAAAGAACCGTCGGCGGGCATCAAGGTCCCGCGCGAAGGAAACGGCAGCGCACCGCTCTTCAGTCCAGGAATGTCGAGTTCCCTGACTCCATCCACATCTGGAAATTCAGGCACGAAGATCAGTTTGTTGTAATTCGCTGTTTCGAACGCGGTCAGCAGGTCCATCTGCAGTAAGGGCTCAAAGCGGCCTTCCGTCGGTATCCATACTGGCTCCGATTCCAGAAAGCGCCGCAGCATATTGTTACCTTCGGAGTCGGCCAACTCTTCTGCGATGGAACCGATCGATGCCAGCAGCGCCTGGTTAAGCTTTGCGCAGCTGTTGAGCCCGGTCTGCGAGTAGACTTCGGCCCATGTGCATTTATTACTTCGCTCCAGAATCTGCTCGTCCGCCGGATAGCTCGGCAACGTCTTCCACCTCAGTTGCTGCGGTACACGCACAAAGGGATGCAGAATCACGAACGCTGATTCGAATTTGCCGCCGTACGCATCCAACAAAGGCGTTTCGTATTCGGGATATTTGAATTGCTCGTATTGCACGCGACAGAATAACAAAACGCAATTGCCGGGAAATGTGATGGCCGTCGCTTGCAATTGTCCATAACGACGGCTCAAAGCCAATGTCCCGCGCAGATGAGAAAATTGAGAAGAAAGCCGGAATCCAGCCGACGGATGCAATTGAATCAGCGGAGGTTTTTGCCGTGTGCCGCAACATCAAAATGCTCTTCAACTTTGACCCTCCCGTCACCGACGAGGAGGTTCGCGCCGCATCGCTGCAATTCGTGCGCAAAGTGAGCGGATTCAACAAGCCGTCGAAGGCCAATGAGGCAGCTTTCCTGCTCGCCGTCGACGAGATTGCCGCCGCATCGACGCGCCTTCTTAGTTCGCTTGAAACCAACGCGCCCAAACGCAATCGAGAAGAAGAAGCTGCCAAGGCCAGGGCGCGCAATGCGGAACGATTCAGCGCCTAGCGTCCCAATACAGCTATTTTACCCGGAGATTATTGACAATCAAATTTTATCCGGGTAAATTAGTTTCATGGAAAGCGAACAGACTTATACCGCATTCAAAGGGCACGCGATGATTGCGTCGGGCTCGCTCGAGCAGGTGCTGCCGGAATTGAAAAAGCGTTTCGACACCGACAAAAGCGTGATGTTACTGGTATTTGACGATGCCACCGGACGGCAGGTGGATTTCGACCTGCGCGGAACCGAAGCACAAGTGCTTGCGCGAGCGTTGCCGGGGCAGCGCACCGGACCCGGGCGCCCAAAGCTGGGCGTAGTGAGCCGCGAAATCTCACTTCTGCCGCGTCATTGGGAGTGGCTAGAGGAGCAGCCGAGCGGCGCTTCCGCCGCGTTACGCAGGCTGGTGGACGAAGCGCGACGGCGCGAGCAGGGAAGGCAGCGCGTGCGGTTGGCGCTGGACTCGGCGGCACGGTTCATGTCGGCGATGGCCGGCGACCTGGCGGGCTTCGAAGAGGCTACGCGAGCGCTTTACGCAAAGGACCGCGCGCAGCTTGAGGGTCTGACGAGCAAGTGGCCGCGCGACGTGCGCAAGCACATGCTGCAACTGATCGGCGATGTAATTTGAGCCTCGCAAAATCTAGCTATCCATTCGTGATTGATCCGCGAAGTGAGGTGAGATGAAGGAATTTGTCGCTTTGATATTCGGGCTGGGACTTGGCGGCAATGCGCTGCTATTTGTTCCTCAGATCCTGGCCGTTTGGCGCAAGAAAACAGATGAGGGCATTTCGCTTCTCACCTTCGGCGGCTTCAGCGTCTTGCAGATCATCGGCATTGTCCACGGCCTTTACCAGCACGACCTCTCGCTCACCCTCGGCATGGCTGCAAGCCTGCTTACTTGCGGAACTGTGACTACTCTGACGATCTACTATCGCATGCGCCGCCTGCGCGCTTAATCCTTCTGCAACACACTACGGCGCAGAAGAGGGATCGGCGGAACTCGATACATTCAGATCGACAAAACTGTCTGGCCCTTGCGCCATACCGGGCGCGTAGCAGCGATTGTCAGCGGCATAATTTTTCGGACAGCCGCCGGTAAACTGCTTGCGTCGCGGCGATTGCGCATATTGCCAAACCAATGCGGATGCACTTAACTCGGCAGGAAAAATCGCGCTCATCGATGGGTGGTGCAACGTACATCCGGGCGCCGGCGGGCATTGATCGTTTGCGATCCAGAGTTTCAACCGCGGTGTGGCTTTTGCATCGGTGTCTGCAGCGGCTCTTGCTCTTTCTTTTTGCAGAATGTCGCGTGCGGTGTTGATGGTTGAAGGGCCATCGGGCACGTCGATACCGGAGCAGTAGATTCCGGCGCGAGCACCGCCAACCCGAATGGCATCTGCCCATGCAAACAAGTAGGCTGATTGTTCGGGGAGCATTCGGCCGCCCTGTTCCTGGTCCAGAAATATAAGGGTCTCGCGGGCAAAGCCTTCATGTATCGCGGCGGCCACTGCTGCCTTGCCATCCTCGGTGCCAAGAGCGGCGGCGTCTTTGCCTTTCAGGTCTTCGTACAACCGACCGTTAAACAACACTAAAAATCCAAAATCATTTTTCTCGAGCAGCGCGCGCTTGCCTGCCCACGTATTGTGCTTCGCTCCGGGAGGATTGTTGAGCCAGTAGCTTGAGAAACGAAATGTCTTGCGCAGCGCCGTCAGATTTGCATCGCCCGGATATTCATTGCGATCGAACCCGACATAAGATTTCTGCGCCGATGTTTGCGCCCATGTGCCGCTCGTCGCTGCTAGAAGCAGCGATGCTAGCAGTACGCTCATCCATTTCGTGGCCATCGCGGCATTCATCCCAGAAAGATGCCGGCAATTGAGGCTGAAATCAGGTTGGCCATGGTGCCGGCGAGCATCGCTCTCACTCCAAGACGCGCCAGGTCGTTGCGACGCTCGGGCACCAGCGCGCCAATGCCACCGATCTGCATACCGATGGAGCCCAGGTTGGCGAACCCGCACAGCGCAAATGTGGCAATCGTAAAAGAGCGCGGATCGAGCGAGGCCCTTTGCGTTCCCAGGCTGATGTAGGCGATGACCTCATTCAGTGCCATGCGCGTGCCCAGCAGGTTGCCGATCCCCAAGCAGTCGTGCCATGGTACGCCGATGAGCCAGGCAATCGGCGCGAAGATGTAGCCAAGAATCTGCCCCAGTGAGCCGGGAACAAACGGCAGCCCGCCGTGAATCCACGTCAGCAGCATGTCGAGCAGAGCAACCAATGCGAGGAAGCTGACCAGCATGATGGCCACATTCAAGGCCAACTTGCCGCCGTCGATGGTGCCGCGCGCAATTGCGCCAATCAGATTCTCATCGGCATGCAACTCGTCCTTAGGGATAACGACTTTTCCTTCGGTGGCCGGCGTTTCGGTTTCAGGCACCAGCATCTTGGCCATCACAATTGTGCCCGGCGAAGTCATGATCACGGCCGAAAGCAGATGCCGCGCCTCCACACCTTGGGAAATGTACATGGCCATGATGCCGCCGGAAACGTGCGCCATGCCACTGGTCATAATGGTCATCAGTTCGCTGCGCGTGGCCTTTGAGAGGAACGGCCGAATCGTCAGTGGCGCTTCAGTCTGCCCCATAAAAATGCTGGCGGCTACGTTCATGCTCTCCGCGCCGGAAATACGCATCGTCTTCAGCATGACCCATGCCATGGCCCGAATAATGATCTGCATGACTCCGATGTGGTAGAGCACAGCGAAAAACGCGGAGATGAAGATGATGGTGGGCAACACCTGAAAAGCGAACACCGAACCTTTATTTGGTCCCAGCATAGCGCCGAAGGCACCGGAGTTTGGAAGTCCAAGCTGGCCGAATAGAACCTGTGTTCCCGCGAATGTTGCCGAAAGCATGTTGGTCACAACGTCGCCAGCCCATGCCATAAAGCGCTGGCCAAAGCTGAAACGCAACACCAGAAACGCGAAGCAAACCTGCAGTCCTATACCCCAGACAATAGTGCGCCAGCGAATATGTTTGCGGTCAGTCGAGCCCAACCAGGCCGCCAACAGCACAGCCACAATTCCAAGCAACCCAGTGAATCGAGCCAAGGCACTTGCCTCCTGAAGACAGCTTTTAGCTCCCAGCCTCTTGCCGTTAGCTCAAGCCACACGAGAGCGGCGAGCAGAGGCGGAATTGCGATCGCGAACGTCGAGCGACGCTAAACCGTAAGCTGGAAGCGCAAAGCTGCTATTGGATTAAATTACAGCATCCGCTCGGTCAATCCTTCGAATAATGCGCGCACAGGTCCGATGCGAACGAAAAAGAGCCGGCGACTAGGACCTGGACGCTGTCCTCAGGTATTGCTCGGCCGATTCGCGAGTAAAGATGCGCCCCACCAGCGGGATGGGTTCCGGCGCGTCCTGGGCAAAGTGAATAGCCTGCTTGAGAATCTCAATTGGTTCGTGCAGCATTTCCGAGGTCGTTGAATAGATAGTAGCCAGCGGTTTGCCTTTTTCAATGCGCGCACCACGCCGGGCGTGAAAGACAATGCCCGCATGCGGGTCAACGGGTTCGCCGGCACGTTCGCGGCCCGCGCCCGTGCGCTGTACCGCCCAGCCAAGCGCAGTGGTATCCATCTCTGCTACATAACCGCTCTCCCACGCCGGCACTACCTCGGTTGCACCTGGCGCATGGAATCCTTGCGGATCATCGAACATTGAAATGTCGCCACGCTGCGCCTCCACCATGGTCAGGAATTTGCGCAACGCGCTGCCATCTCTAAGCGCCACTTCCGCGCGAACATAGCCTTCCTCGGGGGTTGCAGACTGTCCGCCCAGGTGAATCATCCACCCGGCCAACACCAACGACAGCTCGCGCAGGTCTTCACTCTCCGCCGGGCGCTTGCCGCGCAGCAACTCAAGGCACTCTGCCACTTCAATCCAATTGCCCGCTGCTGTGCCCAGCGGCTGGCTCATGTCGGTCAGCAGGGCTACGGTGCGTGTATTAACCGCTTCCGCGGTCGCCACCATCAGGGCAGCCAGGTATTCTGAGTCCTCCTGCTTGCGCAGAAATGCCCCGGAGCCGGTTTTCACATCCAGCACCAGCGCATCCAGGCCGGCAGCGAGTTTCTTGCTGAGTATCGATGCGCAGATAAGGCCGGGACTTTCAACGGTTGCCGTTCGATCGCGCAGCGCGTACAGCACGCGATCTGCCGGAACCAATCGCGGCGTCTGGCTCACGATCGAAACGCCGCACAACGCGAGCACGTTCTCAAATCCTTCCAGCGATAAATCGACCCGGTAGCCCGGAATAGATTCAAGCTTGTCGAGTGTGCCGCCGGTATGGCCGAGTGCGCGGCCGCTGATCATCGGCACGGCAACGCCGCAGGCAGCCGCCAGCGGAGCAACCAGAAAAGTGGTCTTGTCACCCACTCCTCCGGTGGAGTGTTTGTCCACGCATTTTTTGCCAAGTTGAGAGGTAGAAACTTTTTCGCCTGAGTCGCGCATGGCCAGCGTCAGCAGGCGGGTTTCTTCCGGCGACAGGCCGCGCAGCCAGGCAGCCATCAGCCAGGCCGATAACTGCTCTAACGGAATGGAACCGGAGGCGGCACCTGTGGCCAGGAAATTAATTTCGCGCTCGTCGAGCGAAAGCCCATCACGTTTCTTGCGGATCAGGTCGACGGTGTGGATTGGAGGGAGAGTCGAAAGAGACATGATCGCAAAACCTCAATTCGGCGCCACGCTCGGCGCCTGTTGAGATTATCGCAAGCTGGGGTGGCGCATCGAAAGGTGACTCGCTTGCCGGCCGGCACAGGCAAGTTAATTTAATTTGATGCCGAAGGCCTGTGGCAGCAGTTCGGCAAACGTCACGGTACGCGTGCCATCAACCGCCGGAAACACAACTGGCGCTTTGAAGTCGATGAACTCCGAAAGCATTTGCAGACATGCCCCGCACGGAGGGCTGGCTCCATCGTTGAGGTTTGTGACGGCCACAGCTTGAATGCGTATCTTTGGCCCGAATTTGGAAACCGCGCTCACGAGTGCGGCGCGCTCCGCGCAAATGGTCAGCCCGTAGCTGATGCTCTCTACGTTCGTCCCGGTAACAACTTCGCCGTTCTTCAATAGCAGCGCCGCGCCGACTTTGAATTGGGAAAAAGGCGAATATGATTTTTTCGCCGCCAGGCGTGCATTCTTCAGCAGAGCTTTTAGTTGGGCTTCTGAGTTCGCCTGCGAATTCTTAGTTTTCATCGTCTACCATCGATCCATTCGGGTGAATCTTGAGGCTAATTGATTTTCCCGCCTGTGTACACTGTTCCAGCAGAGCATCGAAGCGGGTTGGTAAACCTCTGATGCCGCCTGGTGAATTCAGCTCGGGCTCAAGCGGGAATCGCAAAAGGGGCCGGTGCAGGTATTTGTGATCGATAAGATCAAGATGCCTTCGGAAAATTAAATTTCACCGGCGCGCTTCCAATTGAGGCTGCCTTTCCCCTCAAGTCGCATCCCATTCATCCGATAAAGGCATTGTGTACTCGCTGTGCCGGGAATTGAAATCCTGGCCGGCTGGATGAGTCGACCCGATGGATGAATTGACCAGAGAGTTCCTGATCGAGAGCCAGGAAGGCCTTGACCGCATGGAGCGGTGCCTCACTGAGCTCGAAACACGCCCCGACGATGCTGCCTTGCTTGGTGACATTTTTCGTTCTGTCCACACCATCAAGGGAACCACAGGCTTTCTCGGTTTCAAGCGGCTAGAAAAGCTGGCTCATGCAGGTGAGAATCTGCTGGGACTTCTGCGGGATGGCAAACTGAATGCGGATCGCTCATTGATTTCGGGACTGCTGCACCTGCTTGACGGTCTGCGCTCCATTCTAAAGTTGATTGAGACCGAAGCGTGCGAAGGGATCGGCGAGGACACAGAGCTGATTGCAGAACTTGAAGCACTGCAGTCTCCCGCGCTGCAACTGGTTGGCAAAAATGCGGCGACGGTCTCCAAGCCAAAAGTGCAGCGCCCCAAGCGAATCAAAGGGCACGCGCCTCTGGTGAGCGAAGTTCCTGCTCCGCCGCCTTCCGCACCGGAGAAACCGGAAATCAAGCCACAAACCACCGTGCAGGAGGCCGAACCTCCATGTGCGCAGACGAAGCCTGTTGCAAACCCCGCGGCGACCGCGGCGGAGAGCACGCTGCGCGTCGACATCGTATTGCTCAACCGCATGATGAATCTGGTTGGCGAACTGGTGCTGACACGTAACCAGGTGTTGCAGGCCACGGCGGCCGATCCCAACATGACCATGCTGTCGCGCCGGCTCGATATGGTGACAGCCGATCTGCGCGAAAGCGTGATGAAGGCGCGCATGCAGCCGGTGTCGAACATCTTTTCAAAGATGCCGCGCATCGTGCGCGATCTTTCGCAGTCACTGTGTCGTCACGTACGCCTCGAAGTCGAAGGACAGGATACAGAACTCGACAAGAGTCTGCTCGAGGCAATCAAGGATCCGCTCACGCACGCGGTGCGTAATTCGCTCGATCACGGCATTGAACCGCCTGAGGTTCGTGTTGCGGCCGGCAAAGGTCCGGAGGGAATTCTAAAACTGCGCGCCTTGCAGGAAGGAAGTCACGTCATCATTGAAGTACTCGACGACGGCGCGGGCATTGATGTGGAGAAGGTACGCTTCAAGGCCATCGAACGTGGAGTGGTTACGAACGAGCGCGCGGCGCAGATGGTCGAACGCGAACTGCTGCAGCTTATCTTTCTCCCAGGCTTTTCAACCGCCACCGCAGTTACCAATGTCAGCGGCCGCGGCGTAGGCATGGATGTTGTCCGCACCAACGTGGAAAAGATTGGCGGCAAAGTCGAAATCGATTCGCACGTGGGCAAAGGAACCACCTTGCGCTTGCGCATTCCACTAACGCTGGCCATTATTCCCGCTCTCATCGTACGCAGCCTGGGTCAAAGTTTCGCTGTGCCTCAGGGCTCCCTTTCAGAGCTGGTGCATGTCCCGGCAGAAGAAGCGGCAAAGACCATTGAATGGATCGAAGGCGCCCCACTCTACAGGCTGCGCGGCAATCTGCTTCCGCTGGTGTTTCTAAGCTTGCTGTTGCAGCCTGGGAGCGAGCATTCTGTCGAAGCATTGCAGGATAGTTTTATCGCGGTCCTCGACGTGGATGGTCGCCGCTTCGGCCTGGTTGTCGATGGCCTGGCCGATCCGGAAGAGATTGTCGTCAAGCCGTTGTCGGCGGTGCTCAAGAATATCGGGCTCTATTCGGGGGCAACCGTCCTGGGCAACGCAGAACTGGCACTCATTCTTGATCCAGGCGCTATTGCTGCCAAGGCCGGCGTCACCATAAGCGCTCGAGAAGAAGAGGTGCATTCGACTGCAGATCAGGAATGCGGCGCAGAAAAACCCGTTGAATATCTCCTCGTTGAAGTTGCGGGTCGCCGCGCAGCCGTGCTGCTTGATGATGTATTGCGCATCGAACAGCTTCCACTTTCGCGCGTTGAATACATTGGCTATCGGCCGGTGGTCAACTTCGAAGGGCAGTTAATGCCCGTAAAAGATTCCGGCGAATTGCTGGCCGCGGCGCGCGACCGGCAGAGCAGCGGCAATGAAGCGAAGATCATCGTCGTTGTTTGTCGCGAAGGCAACCGCCACGTCGGCATTGCTGTTTCGCAGGTACTGGATGTAGCGGCGGGAAGCGAGTTGTTTGAAGCTGGAACACAACAGCGCACAGAGGGCGTCACGCTGCTCAAGGAGCATGTAACCGGCGTCGTCGGACTGGCCTCGGTACCGCCGTTGCCGGCCTCAGAATGTGCGACCGACGAATGGAGCAAACTAGCGGAGGCCATGGCATGAGCACGACAGCAAAATCGCAAAATTCTGCGAAGACGTCATCACTGATGGAAGTGTGCTCGGTTCGCCTGGGGCAGACTTGGTTTGGCGTGCCCATTGTTCACATTCTTGAAATCGTGGGTAGTGCGCGGTCGCAGCCTGTGCCGCTGGCACCGGAGTATGTAGGAGGATTGGTGCACTATCGCGGCGACGTGCTTACCACGGTGAGTCTGCGCCACCTTTTGGGCTTGCCTCCAAAGGATGGCTCGCAGGACATTCTGGTACTCGAGTCGGTGAATGGCTGCTTTGGATTGTTAGTGGACCTTGTGGGCGAGGTGTTGACCGTTTCCTCGGCGGACTATGAGCCGAATCCTTCCATCCTCGATCAGCGACGTAAGGCGCTGTTTGCCGGCGCTTACAAGCTCAAAGACAAATTGCTTGTGATGCTCGATTCAGAAAGGCTTGATCCGCTGCGGCTCGGCCTGCATTCCGCAAACTAGTTCCAAGGCTCTACGCCTGGCGCTGGCGAGCGCAGGATGGGCAGGTCACTGAGAGGAAACCATGCGCGCACTTATCATCGACGACTCACGTTTTGTGCGGAGCTACCTGCGCGGTCTGCTTCACGATAAAGGAATTGATTGCGATGAAGCAGTGGACGGACAGGCCGGGCTTAACCGTTTGCATGGCGATGGGCGGTTCGACCTGGTGCTTCTCGACTGGAACATGCCTGTGATGAATGGGCTCGAGACCCTCATGAGAATTCGCGAAGAGGGTTTTAATGATTTAAAAGTTCTGATGGTGACGACCGAAGCGGAGAATGACTTTATTGTGCGCGCGCTCGAGGCTGGAGCCGACGAGTACCTGATGAAACCCTTCGATCACGATGCCTTCGATGAGAAACTTGCGATGCTCGGACTGGTCGAGGCAGGACTATGACGGGTCCTCATCGTACCCGAATCCTCATCGTCGACGATTCAGCAGTAATACGCAGCCTGTTACGAGCAGTGGTGAGCACCGACGCGCGCCTTGAAGTGGCCGGCACGGCAGCCGATGGCGCTTCAGCATTAAACAGCTTGAAGGTCGTGCAGCCGGACATCATCCTTCTCGATGTAGAAATGCCGGTGATGGATGGACTGGCTACGCTTCGACTACTACGCCAGCGCTGGAGCAGGATTCCGGTCATCATGTGCAGTTCGCTCACACAGCGTGGCGCCAAAGTTACCATTGAAGCGCTTGCCTCCGGAGCAGCCGACTACGTGACCAAGCCTTCTGGACAATCTGACCGCGAGACGGCAATGCGAAAGCTTGCCCAGGAGCTGATTCCGAAAATACATGCACTCATTAGGCTTCCTACGGAGACATCCACCTCGGCTCAGCGCGCCACTACTGCGGCATTTCCGCGAATCCCCTCCTTACTTGCCGCCGAAACTGCCAAGGCGCCGGCGTTCGATTCGCGCAGTTCACTGGCAACAATTCCGCAATCGGTTACTTCAGCGCCGTCGATCGTGGTGATCGGCGTATCCACCGGCGGTCCGGCCGCGCTCGAAGTTCTTCTGCCTCGGCTTCCGGAAAGCTTTCCGCTGCCAGTGCTGATCGTGCAGCATATGCCGGAGCTGTTTACGCGCCTGCTTGCGGAGCGGCTCAATCATCGTTGTCCTCTGCAGGTGCGCGAAGCGTCGGATGGTGATCCGGTCAAAGCAGGGCGCATTTACATAGCGCGAGGAAACTGGCATTTGGAAACCGTCGCCGCGGCATCGGCGGCAGCTCCGGCAACGTTAAGGCTGAACCAGGGACCACAGGAAAACCACTGCCGGCCTTCAGTTGATTATCTTTTTCGTTCGGCAGCCAACGTATATGGTTCCGGCGTGCTTGCTGTCATGCTAACCGGCATGGGTGCTGACGGAATGAGAGAATGCCGCACGATTCGCGAGTTGGGCGGAACTGTTCTGGCACAGGACGAGGCAAGCAGCACCGTGTGGGGAATGCCCGGCGCGGTCGTTAATGCCGGTCTGGCCAACAAGGTGCTGCCTCTCGAAATGATGGCACCTGAAATTCTCCGTATCACTGCGCTGTCATCTCCTCGATCCACTTCATTCGGGCTCGATCACGCTAGTCAGGCGGTGTCGTGATGGTACAGGCCACCAGTTCGGATTACGGATACCTGCGCCAAATGGTTTTTAGTATTTCGCAAAATGTACTTGACCCATCGCGAGACTACCTGTTCGACTCGCGGCTCACCAAAGTATTGCGCAACCAGGGCATGAGCCAACTCGGAGATTTGGTTCGTTTATTGCAGTCGAGAAGAGATACAAAGCTGGAGCGTGATATCGCCGAGGCCATGACCATCAACGAAACAAGTTTCTTTCGCGACAGCAGGCCTTTCGAACTGTTGCGCAACGAGCTGTTGCCGCGGATGCTCATCACGCGACGCCAAACCCGCAGTCTACGTTTCTGGAGCGCGGCCTGCTCAAGCGGGCAGGAAGCGTACAGCCTGGCGATGATGACGCGCGAATATTTTCCGCTGCTGGCGAGTTGGAATATTCGCATTGAAGGTACCGATATTTGCGCGGAAGTGGTGGAGCGCGCACAGGCGGGCCGCTACCATCGCATCGAAATCAACCGCGGGCTGCCGGCGCGCTTTATCGTCAAGTACTTCAACAAGGTGCTTGAGGACTGGTTGATCAAGCCGGAGATCAAGGAGATGTGCGCCTTCAGGCAGTCCAATCTTTGCGGCCCGCAATTTCCGTTTGCACGCACAACTGATCGTTTCGATGTGGTATTTCTGCGCAATGTGATGCTGTACTTTTCACCGGAAACTCGAAAAATGCTGCTGGAGCGTATCCACCGCGTTCTTGAGCCCGACGGAATTCTTTTTCTCGGTGCAAGCGAACAGCCCGCCGATCCATCGCTGTGGACTTCGGTGCTGGCAGGCGGAACTTGCTACTTTAGAAAAAGTGGAGGTCGCGAAGGAAGTGTGTTCGAAGCAGAGAAGGGAGCAGATCTGGGAACGCCGAGAATGGTGCTTGCGGATCCGAGGAACTACAGCAATGGCGCCACTTGAAGACTAGTCGTGAAGCAGTCGATCTACCTCGTCGTGCAGGAGTGCGGCAATATCGGCTTCGGATGCGGTGGGTGACAGGCGCAGCGGCTGGCCGACCCGCACTTCGATCTTCCCGGAGTGGAACCAGCGCCGATTGCCGGTTTCCAATTCGCCCAGTCCTCGCAGAGCTACGGGCAGCACCATGGCTCCCGACTGTTTTGCCAGAAGCCCAATACCGGAGCGGAAGCGCGCCAGTTTGCCCTCCTTCGAGCGCGTGCCCTCAGGAAACACAAGCACATGATAGCCGCGGTCCATGGCTTTGCCGGCATGCGCAAAGCTGGGCTGAAAATCGCGCAGGCGCGGCAGCGGAAACACGTTGAAAAGGCCAGTCAGCAGGTAGTAGAACAACGGGCCAGGCAGGAAAAAGCTCCCGGTCGACTTCTCAGGATTGCGAAAATGCCGATAATCATTGAGCATTTCGCCAGACATGGCTGCAGCCATGTGTCGACGAATTGCTCCCGGCAACGCGTATTGAATCAGCGGCCCGTCGAACGTGGACACGTGATTCGCAATGATAAGCAGAGGCGCATCCGCCTTCAAAGATTTCGGTGAGGTAACGCGCGGGCGGGCAAGCAGCCACACAAGCGGCCTCATCACCAGCTCAATGAACGCCGCGCGAATCCAGCGGAAGGGCAGCAGCCACGGCCAGCGCGGATAAATATACCGCTGCCGTTCCCCGTTGTTCGCCGCGTTCGGGACTGGCGCAACTTCAGGCGCGTTCTGCTGCGCAATCGAGGCGCCATTTCGCTCGACAGCTCGTGGCGGTGCGATTTGCGCAGACACAAGCTGCTTTGGCCCCAGCTCGCCGGCAATCATTCGTCGCAGATCGCCCAGCGTCTCTGCTCCATTGAGCATTCCGTCTTCCGTCACGATTCCCAGCCGGTCTTCAATGGCTGCCGCCAGTTGCACGCGGCCAAGGCTGTCGAGATGCAGATCCTCGGTCAGTCGCAATTCGTCGCCGATGCCGGCGTGAGACTCGCCGGTAATTTGTGTAGTCAACCCCAGCAGCCAGTCGCTCTTTGCGGCGGACGCGCCGACTGCGGCGAAGGCACCATCGCTTTCGGACTTTGTCGCACCGTTTTGCGTTGATGCCGACTGCGCTTTTCTTAGCCACTCGGCAACAGCTCTGCGGCGTACCTTGCCTGTGGAGGTGCGTGGCAGATCGGGCTCGGGCCACAGAATCCAACGGCGCAGACGCTGAAAGTCGGCGAGGTGTGCGTTCGCGTTCTCAATTATGTGCGCGGCACGATCGCCAGACCCGCGCATGGCGATGACTGCGCAGGGCTCCGGTCCCTCCGCCGTTTCCATGGGCACTACTGCACACGCTGCCACACCGGGCTGCAATTCAATCGCGGCTTCGAGATCTTCAGGGTGCACATTCAGGCCAGCAGCAGTCACAATCACTTCGCTCTTGCGGCCCAGAAAGCGCAAGTCGCCGGTGGGAGCCACTTCTGCAATGTCGCCGGTGGACAGCCACTCGTCTTCCCGCTGGTGCAGCTTTCCGCCCGACCACGTGGCGTCAGAAATAGATGCGCCGCGCACCAGTACTTCACCGTCGGGTCCCAGCTTGACTTCGCGTCCGGCCAGCGGTTTACCGATGGTTCCGCGCGCTACATGGAAGGGATGATTCAGCGTGATGAGCGCGGTTGTTTCGGTCATTCCGTAGCCTTGGACCAGAACAAATCCAAGCGCGTTCCAGAACTGCTCAAGCGGGCCGGGCAGAGCACCACCGCCGGAGATGAGCGCCCAGAACTTGAGTCCGAAGGCACGATGAATTTTGCGGAAACGCCACCAGCGGCGCGCAGCCCCGATCCTTTTCGGCATGTCCAGCAAACTCATAAGATCGGGATGGGTGAGTTCTAGATGTGCTTTGAGCAGGGCGTGGACGCGGGGCACCGCAGCCAGAACTGAAATGCGCTCGCTACGAATCGTCTCAATCAGACGCGGCGCTACCAGGCGTTCTTCAAAATGCAATTCGGCGGTTAGCAGTGGCGGAACCCAAAGCCCCATCGTCTGGCCAAACACGTGGCTCAGCGGCAGCGTGTGCAAAATCCGTAGCGGATGCACGAGCCGCTCATAGCGCATATAGGGCTTGGCACCCTGTTCAATTGGCCCAATGCTGGCCAGCACATTGCCGTGTGTGAGCACGATGCCTTTAGGTTCACCCGTTGTTCCTGACGTGAACAGAATTTGCAGCGGCGTTTCGGAAGAGAGGCCCGCAACCGGCCCCGCTTCTTCTTCTGGTAGCGCCTCTGGCCAGTCTTCAAAGGCCAGGCATGGCAAGTCGAAATCAAGGGCATGCGGCGAAAGCTGCGCCAGCAGTGCGGCATCGCCAACGGCCAATTTTGGCAAAACATCTGCAGCTACACGTGCGGCAAACTCTGCTGCCCCGTGTGCATCCAGCGGAACGGCAATCACGCCGCGTAGGATGCTTCCATGAAAGGCGGCAATCCATTCTGCGCTGTTCTTTGCCCACAGCAGCACGCGATCGCCCTCGCCAATTCCGCGCCGGGCGAGCTCAGATGCGAAGCGCCCGGCCAGACGAACTAGTTCGCCGTACGTGGTCACTCTGCGTCGATTGCCCTGGTGGCGCACCACGGCAATATCGCGGGGGTGTCCGCGGTAATCGTCGAGAAATGTCCCAAGATGGTTTCGCATGGATGAGCTCGACGAGTCCATGGGATGCAATTCGCTGACCACGGAAGCAAAGCAAGGTAGACAATTCAGTCACAAAGGAAGGACTGCCCCAAAATACCAGATACCTAAAGAGAATGTGCAACGTTTCCTTGCAGTTGGATGTTTGCCGGTGAACAAAGTCGCGCGCCGAATAATTATTTTCCGTTTCGCGGCACCGTATCCCGCCCTCGCGCCGTCTCCAATTTCAAAGATCAAGAACTTTCTGTCCCAAGTGGGACAAACCTCCTGCCAATTTGAACGTATTCGAACGCGCAGTTTTCCTTCGCTTCCTGTTCGCCATGCGCTATCCTCAAATGTATGCCCGCCGAGTGGCCGAATCCCGAAAACCAGCCCAATCCGAGCGCCGATCCGTTTGCCTGTTTCCATCCGGTAACGGCGGAATGGTTCAAGGCTGTGTTCGATGCTCCTACCGCTCCGCAGCGCATGGGATGGCCGGTGATTGCGCGCGGCGAAAATGCATTGATCCTTGCGCCCACCGGCACCGGCAAAACGCTGACTGCTTTCTTGTGGTGCCTCGATCGTTTAATGCTTCATCCCGCGCCAGAAGGGACGAAAAGAGGGTGCCGCATTCTTTATGTATCTCCTCTGAAGGCTCTAGCGGTGGACGTTGAGCTCAACCTGAGATCCCCTCTTGCGGGTATGGCGAATATGGCGCGGCGCATGAATGTGGCCTTCCGCGAGCCGGGCATCAGTGTGCGCACCGGCGACACGCCGCAAAAGGAACGCGCCCGATTTGCGCGACAGCCTGACGAAATTCTGATTACAACGCCGGAGTCGCTCTACCTTTTGCTGACTTCGCAGGCGGCCGATGCGCTGCGCACAGTAGACACAGTCATCATCGACGAGATTCATGCTTTGGTCCCAACCAAGCGCGGCGCTCATCTTGCGCTCTCTTTGGAGAGGCTTGAGGCTCTGACAAAGCGACGCATTCAACGTATCGGGCTTTCAGCCACGCAGCGGCCGCTTGAAGAAGTTGCGCGTTTCCTCGGTGGCGTGGAAATACAGGGATCAGGGACCAGGGATCAGGGATCAGAAAAGCGGGTGCCTGCTCAAGGCGCAGATGATGCCTTGGCAGAGGACGCCCGGGGGCTCACGTATCGGCCCGTGACGGTGGTGAACGCGAATGCGCCCAAGCAGTTGAAATTGCGCATCGAGGTTCCTGTTGAAGACATGGCGCGGCTGGGCGAAATGGAAGACATTCCATCCGGGCCTGCTTCGCAAATGCCGCGGCGCGTATCTATCTGGAATGCGATTCATCCGCGGTTGTTGGAGATTATTCGCGAGCGAACCTCCACCATTCTTTTTGTGAACAGCCGGCAGGTAGCTGAGCGGCTGGCCGGCGCATTGAACGAATTGGCAGGCGAACCCATCGCGCGCGCGCATCATGGATCGCTTGCGGCCGCGCAGCGTTCGGTGATTGAAGAGCAGTTGAAGGCAGGGCAGATTCGCGCACTCTGCGCCACGTCCACTTTGGAACTCGGAATCGACATGGGCGCGGTTGACCTGGTCATTCAGATTGAATCGCCGCCGTCGGTGGCAAGCGGTATGCAGCGCATTGGCCGCGCCGGCCACCATGTGGATGCGGTGAGCGAAGGGATTCTGTTTCCCAAGTACAGGGCGGACCTGGTAGCGTGCGCCGCGGTCACACGCGCCATGCATGAAGGACACATTGAGTCCACGCGCTTCCCGCGTAATCCGCTGGATGTATTGGCGCAGCAAATTGTCGCAATCGTCGCGCACCCGCCCACGAAGACAGCGAACAAGGAAAGAGGATCAGGGATAAGGAAAAGAAAAACTTCCGCAAAAAAATCAGGAACCCGGCCTCTGGCGTTTTTTGAAGGCGAGACTGCCGAAGAAAAATCTGCTCAACACGCGATACCCGAAGAAAAGCCCGAAGTGAGTGTCGACGACCTTTATGACCTTGTGCGGCGAGCTGCGCCGTTTGGCGGCCTCACGCGCTCCGCGTTCGAAGGCGTGCTCGATCTGCTCAGCGGGCGCTATCCTTCCGACGAATTTGCCGAGCTGCGCCCGCGGCTTACTTGGGATCGCGTGCGCAATGTAGTTACGGCGCGTGATGGAGCAGCGCGGCTGGCGATACTGAATGCCGGCACGATTCCCGATCGCGGGCTTTACGGTGTGTTTCTTGCCTACAGCGAGGGCAAGGCTGTGCGGGTTGGCGAACTCGACGAGGAGATGGTGTTCGAATCGCATCCGGGTGAGACGTTTATTCTCGGGGCGTCGACGTGGCGCATCGTCGATATCACGCACGATCGTGTCACAGTAACGCCTGCACCGGGCGAGCCGGGCAAAATGCCGTTCTGGAAAGGTGACGGTCCGGGCCGCCCGCTCGAATTCGGAAGGCGCATTGGCGCAATGGTCCGCGAACTGCGCGCATTGCCAAAGCCCGCGGCGCTCACGCGGCTGGTTACAGAGCACGATCTCGATCCAGGCGCAGCAGAGAATCTTCTGCAGTACCTCGCCGATCAGCACGATGCCACCGACGCCGTACCCGATGATCGAACGGTGGTGATTGAGCGATGCCGTGATGAGCTTGGTGACTGGCGCGTTTGCGTGCTCACGCCGTTTGGCAGCCGTATCCACATTCCATGGGCGATGGCGGTGAGCGCACGCATTCGCGCTGCCGGTGGGCCTGAAGTTGAAACGCTGTGGGGAGACGACGGGTTCGTGCTGCGTTTCCCTGACACGGATGAGCCTCCCAATCCTGATTGGTTCCTGATCGAATCGGCCGAGGCAATGCAGTTGGTGCTGCGTCAGCTTGGTTCCACGGCGCTATTTGCCGGGCGATTTCGCGAAGCGGCGGGGCGAGCCCTGCTGCTTCCGCGTCGTCGCGCCGATCAACGTTCACCTCTGTGGCAACTGCGTAAACGCTCATACGATTTGCTCAGTGTGGCATCGCGCTATCCGTCGTTTCCGCTGCTGCTGGAGTCGTATCGCGAGTGCCTGCGGGATGTGTTCGATATGCCGGCGCTCATTGAAACCTTGCGTGCAATCGAACAGCGCCAGTTGCGCGTGCACGTTGTGGAAACACGCAAGCCATCGCCGTTCGCCTCGTCCCTGCTGTTCAGCTACGTGGCAAACTTCCTCTACGACGGTGATGCTCCACTGGCCGAGCGTCGTGCGCAGGCGTTGACTATTGATCAGGATCAACTGCGTGAACTGCTCGGCGAAGCTGACCTGCGCGAGCTGCTCGATGCCGATGCCATTGCTGAAGTGGAAGAAGCGGCGCAGTGCCTGGCCGAGAATTATCGCGCGCGCTCGGCGGACGGCATTCACGATTTGTGTTTGCGCCTCGGCGACCTGTCGCGAGAAGAACTGGCCCGGCGTATTGTGAACCCGGAGTTGCTGGAGCAAGTCGACCGGCTGGTACGCGCGCGTCGATTGCTTGATCTGCGGATTGCAGGAGAGCGGCGATTGATCGCCGTGGAGGATGCAGCGCGCTACCGCGATGCGTTAGGAATTCCGTTACCCCCAGGGCTTGCGGCGGCGCTGCTGGAACCGGTTGCACAACCGGTTATGGAACTGGTGCGGCGCTACGCACGCACGCATGGCCCATTCACGTTGCGCGAGGCAGCAGAGCGATTCGCGCTGGACGCACCGGTGGTAGAGACAGCGCTGCATTTGCTGGCCGCTGAAGGACGTGTACTGGAAGGCGGCTTCAGACCGGGTGGACTTCATCGCGAATGGTGCGAGGCGGAGATTCTGCGCCAGATACGGCGCAAGTCGCTGGCCAAACTGCGGCGCCAAGTGGAGCCGGTGGAGCAGCATACTCTGGCGCGCTTTCTCACGCACTGGCAAGGATTGCTTGCGCCGCGGCGCACCGGACATGCGAATCTCGATTCACTGCTGGATGCGATTGAAAGTCTGCAGGGCGCGCCCATTCCAGCGTCATTGCTTGAAACGCAGGTGCTACCCGCGCGCATTTCAGACTACGCGCCCAACGGGCTGGACACGCTGATTGCCGCCGGCGAAGTGGCATGGGCCGGTGTCGAGCCAATCGGCGAACGCGACGGGCGCATTGCTTTGTTCCTTGCAGACAAGCTGCCTCTGCTTGCGCAGCAGCGCCCAATTGTTGATCCGTTGACAGAACGCGAAGAAAAACTTCTTGCCGTATTGGAGTCGACCGGGGCCAGCTTCTTCGATCCGCTGCACCAGGCTGCAGGCGCAGGTTATCCAGGCGAGACGATTGAAGCGCTGTGGAGCCTTGTGTGGCGCGGACTCATTACCAACGATTCGCTGCACGCGCTACGTGCCTACACAGCCAGGCCCGAGAGTGCGCGCGCGCCGCGTAGATTGCAGACCGGCGTTGTATTCCGTTCGCGTCGGACAACGCCGCCCGTTGCGCAGGGCCGCTGGTCTCTGCTGCCGCTGCGCGCGGCGAAAAACACAGAAGGAGCACCGAGCGCAACCGAAGCAAGTCATGCGCTGGCTCTGCAACTGCTCAACCGTTATGGAGTGCTGATGCGCGAACACGTTGCGGCGGAGAATGTGCCGGGAGGCTTCAGCACCGTGTACGACGTGCTGAAGGCACTGGAAGAGAGCGGCCGCATTCGGCGCGGATATTTTGTCGCCGGTCTTGGAGCAACGCAGTTTGCGCTGCCTGCAGCGGTGGACCTGCTGCGGGAACTTCGGACAACTCCGCCTGCCGAGAAGCCGGAGTTTGTGCAGTTGGCCGCGACCGATCCGGCCAATCCATATGGTTCTGTTTTGCGCTGGCCCGATTTGCCGGTGGCCGAAGAAGACTCCGAAACAGCGCCGCGTATTCTTACACGCGCTGCGTATGCTGAGGTCATCCTGCGCAACGGACAACTGGTGGCGTGGCTGCGTCGTAGCAATCCAAACATTCTAGTTTTTCTGCCGGCGGAAGAACCGGAACGCAGTCAAGTTGCAGCGGGCCTCGCACACTTTATGTGTTCGCGCGGGCAAGAAAAGATGCGCGTCAGCAACCACCAGGGCGTACTCATCACCACTATTAACGGACAGCCGGTGGCCGCGCATCCCATGGCGCGTTATCTCATGGATGCGGGTTTCCATCCAGGTCCGTTGGGAATGCACTTGCGCCGCATTCCAATGTCGATGGGGCATCACGGACACGAACATAGCGTGAACACAGGCGAGGTGCAGTAGGCGATGCCTGAGGGCGACACCATTTTTCGAACCGCTCGCTCGCTCGGTCGCGCGCTGGCAGGCAAGCCGGTCACGGTCTTCCGCTCAACCTATCCGCTGCTTACTCGCTTCAACGATGACACTCCGCTCGCTGGCCAACTCGTGGAGCGTGTCGAGGCGCGCGGCAAGTGGCTTCTCATCCACTTCTCAGGCGGAGGAACGCTGGCCACGCACATGTTGATGAATGGAAGCTGGCACATTTATCGCCATGGCGAGCACTGGCAGCAGCCCCGATTCAACATGCGCATCGTGATTGAAAACAGCGACTTTGTCACAGTGGGATTCAAAGTGCCGGTGGCGGAAATGCACACGGCGCAAACGCTTGGACGCGACAAGAGAATTCCTCGCCCTGACATGGATGTACTTCGCCCGGACTTCAAAGCCTCCGCAGCAGTGGAACGCATAGCCGCGCATAGGCACGAAGAAATTGGTGATGTTTTGTTGCACCAGGAAGTGCTGGCCGGAGTCGGCAACGTGTTCAAGTCGGAAATCTGCTTTGTGACCGGCATCAATCCATTCTGCAAAGTGTCCGCGCTCATGCCGGAGCAGTTGCAGGCTGCAGTGGCCGTGGCGCAAAAGCTGGTAGGCGCAAATGTGCTTGTAGACTCAGGCGACACCATCGTGACGTTTGGAGGAAGGCATCGCCGCACAACGCATGAGGCCGATCCGGGCGCGAGTTTGTGGGTGTACGGGCGAAGCGGTGAACCGTGCCGGCGCTGCTGTGACCGTGTGCGGCGACGCATACAAGGACCAGATGCGCGCGTCACCTTCTGGTGCCAGCAATGCCAGCCCATGCCCGATGGTTCAGACGTGGATGGATAGCCGGGCTACGATTCGACAATCCGAAATGTGGCGGTGATCGGAGTGCCACCTTTCAGCATGTTCCATACAGGGCAGAGCTGATCTTCTGAGATCTTGAGCGCCGCGGCGACCGCACCTGCAGTAACTCCAGTACCCTGCACTGCAAAATCGAGTGCAATCTCCGTGAGCACGGTGGGGTGCTGCTCGGCTCGGGAAGCGCGCACGTCGACTTCGACGCCTGTAATCGGCTGATTCATCCTGCGCTTCAGAACGACCATCAACGAGTTCAAGCTGCAAGCTGCGAGACTTGCGAGCAACATCTGCAGAGGCGTGAAGCCAGCGCATTTTTCGCCTGCCTGCAACGGGTAATCCATCAGAACTTCGTGAGTGCCATTTGTTGCCAGGACGCGCATCGCGCCTTGATGAACAGCATGGACGGAGAGCACGGTACTCATAAGGCGAGCCCCTCTGAATGCATTGGTAGAAAGAATTTGGACACAAGTGTAGCGCGCGCGGGCCAACCGCGCTGTGATGCATGACGCAAACTGCTGCGCTAGTTGCTCTTGTTTCCGATTCCGAAAATCTTCTGGAAGATGTTGCGGCGATCGAGAGGATGATCGCAGGGCACGTTGGGCGCCGTGCCGGCAAGGAACGCGGCGTCATAATCGTCAGGGCAAGTCTCGTCGGCAAGCAGGTTGGTGTTCTTGTCGAGTTTGACAATCTCAATGCCGTCGGGCGCCGTAAACGGGTTGGTATCGGAGTACTGCGGCAGCAGCACTGCCTTCTTCATGAATTCGGCCCAGATGGGAGCGGCTGCGTCAGCGCCCTCAATCTTCAGATCGGTGTAGTCATCGTTGCCCACCCACACAATGCACAGCAGGTTGCTTGTATACCCGGCGAACCACGAGTCGTGTTCCGTGCCGGTTTTGCCCGCGGCAGGAGCCGTAAAGCCGCGCGCGCGCACGCCAGCCGCAGTGCCGTGGTCGATCACGTTCTCCATCATGTCGGTCGCGAGATAGGCCACGCGCGGATCGAGCACCTGGCGCGAGCTTGGCGTGTAATCGTTAACGATGTCGCCCGTAGTCGTGCGAACGCTGGCTACCAGCCATGGATCAAGATGGACTCCGCCGTTTGCAAAGATGGTGTAGGCGCCTGCAAGATCGAGCGGTGTCGCGTCGTAAGAGCCGATGGCCACTGACGGTGTTCCGCGCGCATTCTTAATGCCGGCATCGCGAGCCAGCGCAGCTACCTGGTCAAAGCCGATCATGGCCGCCAGGCCAATGGTGGCGTTGTTCAACGATTTCTGCAGCGCATAACGCGCCGTCACCTGGTCGTGATACTCACCTTCATAATTGCGCGGCGTATACTCCTTGCCGTCACCAAGATCGTACGTGGTCTGCTGATCACTCAGCATCGTTACTTGAGTAAATGGCTGGGTAAGTCCCGGCAAGTTGGTGCCCTGTACTGCGGTCCTGAAAGCTGCCGCAAAAACAAACGGCTTGAACGTGGAGCCGATGGGGCGCTGTGAAACCACGCGATTCAACTGTGAATTGCCGTAGTTGCGGCCGCCCACTAGTGCCAGCACCTGTCCCGTGTGCGGGTTGAGCGCCACAAGTGCAACCTGGGGATAGACGAGGTTGAGCTTCGGGTCCAGCTTTTTGCGGCGCGCATAAAGCCTTTCAACACGCGTATCGATTTCGTGAGTGGTGGAGTCAATAGCCTCAGTTGCTGCGCGCTGCAAATCGGGGTCGAGCGAGGTGTAAATGCGCAGTCCTTCGCGATTGAAATCGCGATCGCCAAGCTTCTGCACCAACTGATCGCGAACCAGGTCAACGAAATAAGGAGCTTCGCTGGCATCCACGCTGCCGGGAGCCAGGCGCAGCGGTTCCGCCTTGGCTTGCTCCGCCTGATCCTTGGTGATGGCGCCGGTTTCAACCATCGTGTCGAGCACCAGGTTGCGACGCTCGATGGCACGCTCAGGATGCCGGAACGGATTCAGGCGATTGGGGCTCTGAATAATGCCCGCCAGCATTGCGCATTGCGGCAAACTTAGCTGCCGAATTTCCTTGCCGAAATAAGCCTGCGACGCTTCGCCAAAGCCGTCGATTGAGAAGCTGCCCCGCTGCCCAAGGTTGATCTCGTTGGCGTACATGGCAAAAATCTGCTGCTTGGTAAATCGGTGCTCAAGCTGGAAGGTGATCAGAATCTCAATCAGCTTGCGCTTGATGCGGCGTTCCGGCGTAAGGAAAAATCCACGCGCCAGCTGCATCGTCAGCGTCGAGCCGCCTTCAGTCCAGCGGTGTCCAGGCTTGATGTCGTTGAGTATCGCGCCCAGGATTCGGATGTAATCGACGCCGCCATGCTCAAAAAAGCGGCGGTCTTCAATGGCGACGATAGCATGCACAAGGTTGGGCGGGATCTCGTCGTAAGTAAGTAGCCGGCGTTTGGTACGATTGGCGTCTTCGCTCAGACCGGTGATGAGCTGCGGTTCAAGCTCGTAGCTTGAAAGAGCCTGACCGTGATCGTCGCTGATCGACTCCACTTTGCCATCGCTGATATGGATAGTAGCTGCGTCCTGCGAGTGGTATGACTGCGGGCCGGGGTGAACCGTAATGCTTTGCACGCCCTGCGAGTACGTGCCCAGCTCTGACGCTTGCGCCGCGCCATCGGCGGAGTAGCCAGCTGAACGTAAATCATTGGCGATGATCTGGACCGTCTGTTTCTGGCCGGGGCGAACTTCGCGCGCTGCCGCATAAATCTTTGCTGTATTTGCAAACAGCGGTTCTTTCAGGCGCTCATCAACAATGCTTTTGTACTTGTTGTAGTAGTAGCCGGACACGGAAAAGAAAATGACCGCGCCGACGCCGACGACGATCAGGATCGAGCGCAGGAAGATCGACGAGCTGAAAAACTTCCCCGTAGGCTTCCTAAACTTGATCTTGACTGCCATTCTATAAAGCTCCCAGCCGTCAGCTTTCAGCCTTCAGCTTTCCCGTTCCCGCTTGGGTGCCCTGGGTCCCGATTCTGAGACCTGGGATACCAAAAACCTGTGCCGCAGCGAAACCTGCCTACTCCGCGTCTGCAAGGTTGGTCAGCAAGTAGTCTTCTTGCACTCGTTCCTTAACCAATGCCAAAGTGTCTGCAATCGGCACATCAACACTGGTGGCAGTGGCGCGCGTTACCAGTTCCACTACGCCGGCGGCGGCCTTCTTACCTACATTGATACGGAAAGGAATGCCCACAAGATCCGCATCTTTAAATTTGACGCCGGCACGCTCGTCACGGTCATCCAGCAAAACGTCAATACCGGCAGCGTCGAGCTGTGCGGCCACCTTTTCGCCGGTTTCGCGCAGCGCGGCATCGGTCATGTTGGTGATTGTAACCACCACGGTGAAGGGCGCGATGCTTGCCGGCAGCCAGAAACCGTTGGCGTCGTTCGACTGCTCGATGGCGGCGGTAAGAATGCGCTCAATGCCGATTCCATAGCTGCCCATGATGGGCGTAATTTCTTTGCCATTTTCGTCGAGAACGCGCGCGCCCATGCTCTCGGAATACTTGTAGCCGAGCTTGAAGATATGGCCGATCTCAACTGCCTTGCCGACCACAAGCTTGCCTGCGCAGCTGGAGGTGGGGCAGTTTTCGCCTTCGTTCACGCTGCGAATGTCGGCGGCGAGTGTCCACGAGAAGTCGCGGCCCGGAACCACGTTGCGCTGGTGATAGTCCTTCTGGTTGGCGCCGCACACCATGTTCTCGCGGCCTTCCAGAGCCTTGTCCACGACGACCGTGAGTCCCGCGCCAAGCGGCTTTGCGTCAGGAGTCAGGCCAACCGGACCTAAATAGCCGGCCGGACCTTTGAAATATTTTTCCAACTCTTCGGCAACCATGGTGCGCAGTTCGGCCGCGCCTATTGCGCTCAACAGCTTGGTTTCGTTCACCTGGTGATCGCCGCGCAGGAAGGCTGCCACGCCTTGCCACGAGTCGGGCTCGCCTTTTTGACCGCGCTCTAGCGCCATGTAGGCAACGCATTTAATGTCAGATGCGGGAGACATCTTGAAGAACGCCGCAACGTCGGCAATGGCAGCGCAATTCGGAGTGGAAACAAGCTCCGGCTTGCCATCTCCGGTCGCTTCCATCTCCGTAACAGGTTCCAGCGTGGAGATAGCTTTCTCAAGGTTGGCCGCATAGCCGCAGACCGGGCAGCTTGCAATGAGGTCTTCGCCGGCGTCGGTGTAGACCATGAACTCCTGCGACTGCGAGCCGCCCATGGAGCCGGAGTCGGCCTCGACGGCGACGAATTTCAATCCGCAGCGCGTAAAGATTTTGCGGTAAACGGCGTCATGCAGGTCGAAGCTCTTATCGAGGCCGGCCTTGTCGATGTCGAAGGAGTAGCTATCCTTCATGGTGAACTGGCGCACGCGCAGCAGGCCCGACTTGGGGCGCGGCTCATCGCGGAACTTGGTCTGGATCTGGTACCAGATTTGCGGCAGCTGCTTGTAGCTGCGCAGCTCGCTGCGGGCGATGGTGGTCATGATCTCTTCGTGGGTCATGCCCAGGCACAGATCGGCGCCCTTGCGGTCTTTGAGGCGAAACATGTTGTCGCCCATCACGCTCCAGCGGCCGCTCTGGTCCCAAGGCTCGCGCGGCAGCAGGGCGGGCAGGAAAAATTCCTGTCCGATGGTGTCCATTTCATCGCGGACGATGCCTATGATCTTGTTGAGCGAGCGCTGCCCCATAAAGAGGTAGCTGTAGATGCCGGCTCCGAGCTGGCGGATGTAGCCGGAGCGGAGAAGGAACTTGTGGCTGGCCACTTCGGCGTCTGCCGGGGCCTCGCGCAGGGTGGGAATAAAGAGTTTTGACCAACGATGCATAGGAGGAGTGCGGACTTTCCCGTCCAGTAGAAGCGGACGTGGGTGCAAATGACAGCAGAAACCATTCTAAATGTTGGGGTGGGAAGAGGCGGCGAGTGCGTTAATTGGGCGGGCTGGAGACAGTGGTTTCGGGTGTAGTTATACGCATACTTGAAACCTTGTTTTTTGGGTACAAGGGTTTGTGAAGAAGTGGTGCTTTTTCGGTGACAGAAGTAATACCTCTCGTGCCGAGATCAAGCTGTGAGATTTCAGCCTGAGGACGCGGGTTGTCGTAGAAGGGACACGACGGTAAATTAGGGTTCGTGCGATCCCAGGTCCGAAAATCCGGACCTGGGGCACCCTGACTTATTGGTAGATGGGCATGCGGCACCTGGGGCGCCCGCATGTTTCTCGTCTTCCTTAACTAGGAATGGACCGGTTCGCTTAGTGCCGGTGCGAGGCTTGGATGGCCATATCGAGCTCACGCTGCGCGGCGCGAAGATGATCCTCAGCCTTCGCTCCGTGCCCTTCCATGTCATAGTGATTGGCGGCGCGGGCACGTTGCATTTCGTTCAGCGCCTCAGTAACGTGCTGTTGCACCTTTTCCAAATCGTGCCAGTCTCGCACTTGCGCTGTAACAACGGCACCGGCGGTAAAAGCCACTGCCAGGGTAAGAACTGCGGCGATTCTTTTCATATTTCTGACCTCAATTGGTTTTGGGTTGGACAGGGAAAGTGACCCGGAAACACGTTACACCAGCCGCGCAGAAATTAAGAACAATTTTTATTGCCTTTTCTGCGGTGGGGCGGAAAACACGGAAAGGGCAGAGCGGCGGGATGTGCCAGGTCCGAAGATCCGGACCGGTGGCACCCATTTTTTCGTGTTCGGTTCGGATTGGAGAACGGAGATTTGTGGTATCCCACCCATCGCAAAGAACGCGAAGGATGGGGCACCCGCAAGGTGGCGGCGGGAAAAGAGTGGCGCACCTGCCTCTAAATCAGCAAGCATTTCTGATCCCTTTTCCCTAATCGCTGCCGTTAAATCAGCTCGACGCCCCAGAGATCGTGGAGGTGCAGAATGCCTTCAACCTTGGCGTTGGCGTCGACTACTACGAGCGATGTAATCTTGCGCTCTTCGAGGACAGCCAGAGCCTTGGCGGCAAGCTCGCTCGATGCGATTGTGCGCGGGTGCGTGTTCATGGCTTCGCCGGCGGTCTTGGTCAGGGCCGCCCCGCCTTCGCGTTCGAGCAGGCGGCGCAGGTCGCCGTCGCTGATGACGCCGCAGAGTTTGCCATCGCACAACACGGTAGTGATGCCGAGCTTTTTTGACGACATTTCGTAGATGACATCGGTCATGAGCGTGGCGGGCGAGACGACGGGGATGTTGTCGCCGGAGTGCATCAGGTCGCTGACCTTGGCCAGCCGCTTGCCCAGCTTGCCGCCGGGATGCAGTTCGGCAAAATCGTCGGCGCGGAAGCCCTTGCGCACACTTACGGCAATCGCAAGTGCATCGCCAAGCGCCAACATAGTGGTGGTGCTTGCGGTGGGGGCAAGATTGAGTCCGCAAGCTTCGCGTTCCACGCTGCAATCGAGAGCGACATCGCTGGCCTGCGCCAGAGTTGAATTCACATTGCAGCAGAGGCTGATGAGCGCGTCGCCTTTGCGCTTGAGCGTGGCCAGCAGGCGGAGGATTTCTTCTGTTTCGCCGCTGCCGGAGAGAGCGACGACCACGTCGCCGGGCATGAGCACACCCAGGTCGCCGTGTACCGCTTCAGCCGGATGAAGAAACAGCGCGGGCGAGCCGGTGGAGCTGAGCGTGGCAGCCAGCTTTTGCGCGATGATGCCACTCTTGCCCATGCCGGTGACGACGACGCGGCCGTTGCCCTGTCCGCAGGCGAGGATCATGTCGACGGCGCGCGCAAAAGGCTCGGCCATGGGGCCATCGAGGCGACGGGCAAGCGCCTCAAGCGCAGCGGCCTCGGTACGCACCAGGTCGGCAGGACTGGGAGTCGCGGATACGGCAGGGCGATCTTGTGGATTGGAATCGGGCATCGGCTGAATGCTAACAGTTTAATAGCAGGGAACAGGGATCAGGGAACAGGGAACACAGGGCGGCAATGGTTCACGCACACGCAGATTCGCTCGTACAATAGGTACATAGAGGTCGATTCCCTTGAAACGCAACACAATTGTGCTTTGTGCAGTACTGGTAATTCTGGCTATTTTTGGCTGGGCGGGCTGGGCCAACTGGAAGTATCGGCAGCAGGCGGCGGAGATGCGGCTGGCCAACGTGGCTAAAGGCGAGTTGGTGGCCGATCCCACTGGCGGCGGCCTTAAATACCTGTCGCCTTTCGTGGGCAAGCCTGCGCCCGATTTTACTCTGCAGGATCTGCAGGGGCAGAAGGTTTCTCTCGACAGCTACAAGGGCAAAGCGGTGCTGGTGAACTTTTGGGCAACGTGGTGCGGCCCATGCAAGGTTGAAACGCCGTGGCTGATCGAACTGCGCAATAAATATGCGGCGCAGGGATTTGAAGTGCTTGGCGTATCCACCGAGGGTGATGATCTGAAGGCTGACGACAAGGCCGGATGGGTAAAGCAAAAGGCTGCCATTGCGAAGTTCGTCAACGAGGAGCACATGCCGTATCCAGTGCTGGTGAACGGCGACAGTCTGAGCCAGACATACGGTGGACTGGATGCGATGCCGACATCGTTCTTTGTCGATCGCAAGGGAAACGTGATCGCCGCGCAGATGGGGCTCACATCGGCAAGTGACATTGAGGCAAATATCAAGAAGGCGCTGGCGGAGTAAAGGCAGCTCTTAGCTTTTAGCTGCTAGCTTCGGGGTGGGATTTCAGAAGGTTGGAAGTGATGTTGAGATTAGAGCGATTTGCCGGAATTGCAGCTTTGGGCCTCGTGGTGGTTTTGTCGTTGCAGGCGCAGTTGATTCCGGATGGAGCGCAGAGCCGGCCGGCGCTGAAGAATGACGCTGTGCAATACCTGTTTCCTGAGCAGGTGTCGGTTGCGGCTGGAAAATCGAGCGCGGTGGCGCTTCACTTTCGCATTGCGCAGGGTATGCACATCAACTCGCACACGCCAAGCGATGAGTATCTGATTCCTACGGTGTTTTCGATTCCCGATGGCGAGGGCGTAAAGCTTGATGCGGCCAGTTATCCAAGCGGCGCTACGATCACGCTGCCTTCCGATCCCAAGACGAAGCTCAGCGTGTATTCAGGCGAGTTCATCATTCAGGCAAAGATTGTTTCGCCTGCGGGGAACCACCTGATGCAGGGCAAGCTGCGCTACCAGGCTTGCAATGACACGCAATGCCTGCCGCCGAAGACCATCACCGTGCCGATTGACGTGATTGGCAAGTAATACAGAGGTAGGGATCGACTGAGCGCGGCGACTAAAACCAGCGCTTGATTTTGAAATAGATCAGCACAGCGATTGTTGAGATGGCCATCAGCGCCAGCACAAGTGCGGTGCCAAGATAACTGCCTTCCCATGGCAGCTTGAGATTCATGCCGAAGAATCCCGTGATGATGATGAGCGGGAGCGCGATGGTGCCCCAGATGGTGAGGATTTTCATCACTTCGTTGGTGCGGTTGGCTACCGCTGAGAGATAGATATCGAGTGCGCCTGACAGCAGATCGCGGTAGGTCTCAATCAGCTCGACGGTGCGGATGATGTGGTCGTACACATCGCGAAAATATACGTCGAGGTCATCGCCCAGCAGGCCTTTTTCACGGCGCATCAGGTCGTTGACAACTTCGCGCATGCCGCCGGCCACGCGGCGAAAGTCCACCAGCTTGCGCTTGAGTGCAAAGATCCGCGCCAGCATTTCCGGATCGGGCTTCTGCAGCACCACGTCTTCAATGTCGGCGGTGTCGTCGGCAATTTTGTCGAGCACCGGCTGATAGGCGTCAACAATCTTGTCGATGATCATGTAGAACAGGCGGTCAAGACGGTCGGTGTGTTCCTGCTCGGCGCGTGCGCGCACCGCGTCGATGAGCGCGGAGTCTGCGTGATGAACAGAGATCAGGAAATCGGGACCGAAGAAGACATCGACGTCATCGAATTCAAGATCTGCAGGGTCGTGCATGTGCTTGAGCACGGTGAAAATGTAGTGGTCGTGTTCTTCAGCCTTTGGCCGCTGCGGGCGGTGGCGGCAGTCTTCAATTTGCAACTCGTGGAGGCCAAAGCGCTGCGCAAGCTCGTCGAGTTCCGGCGAGGCGGGGTCAGCAATGTCGAACCACTGCAGATGCGAGAGGACAGGATCCATGCTTGGCCATTCTAGAGCGTCAGACTGGCGGGCGTGAAAGATAGTTGACTCGCTGTCATTACGCTCCCACCTTCTTCTCTATCTTTGCCCAGCTATCTTTTAGCGGCAGGGTGCGATTGAAGACGAGGTTGCCGGGCTTGGAATCAGGATCGAGGCAGAAGTAGCCCACGCGCTCGAACTGGTAGCGATCTTCGATTTTGGCGTTTGCCAGAGACGGCTCCAGCTTTGCGCCGCTGATGATCTCAAGCGAGGTCGGATTGAGATTGTCGAGATAGGTGCCGCCCTCCGGCACATCGCTGGGATTGGGATTGGAATAGAGCTTGTCGTAGATGCGCACTTCAGCCGAGAGCGCGTGCCTGGCCGACACCCAGTGCATGGTCGATTTCACCTTGCGGCCATCGGGAGAGTTGCCACCGCGGCTGGCCGGGTCGTAGGTGCAATGCACTTCGGCGACGTTGCCATCGGTGTTTTTCACCACATTTTGCGCGGTGACAAAGTAGGCGTTGCGCAGGCGCACCTCCTTGCCAGGAGACAGCCTGTAGTACTTTGGCGGAGGAACTTCGCGAAAGTCGTCCTGCTCAATATAGAGCTCGCGTGAGAACGGCACCTGGCGCGTGCCGGCCGCTGGGTCCTCAGGATTGTTGGCGACCTCGACGAATTCTTCCTGCCCCTCGGGGTAGTTGGTGATGACCAGCTTGAGCGGGTTGAGGACGGTCATGGCGCGCGAGGCGCGGTGGTTCAGGTCGTCCCGCTGAAAGTGCTCCAGCATTTCAACGTCTGTACTGCCGTTGGTGCGCGATACTCCGGCGGCTGTGACAAAGGTGCGGATGGCTTCGGGCGTAAAGCCGCGACGGCGAATACCGCTGAGGGTGGGCATGCGCGGATCGTCCCAGCCGCTGACGTGCTTTTCCTGCACCAGCTGCAGCAGCTTGCGCTTGCTCAAGAGTGTGTAGGTAATGTTCAGGCGGTCGAACTCAATCTGCTGCGAGGGAAAAATTCCGAGCTGTTCAATGTACCAGCGATAGAGCGGCTGGTGGTCGGTGAACTCGAGCGTGCACATGGAGTGCGTCACGCGCTCGATTGAGTCTGACTGGCCATGCGCGTAATCGTACATGGGATAGATGCACCACTTGTCGCCGGTGCGGTGATGCGTTGCGTGCAGGATTCGGTACATCACCGGATCGCGCATATTCACGTTCGGCGAGGCCATGTCGATCTTGGCGCGGAGCACGCGGCTGCCGTCAGGGAATTCGCCGTTCTTCATGCGGCCGAACAGGTCGAGATTTTCTTCGACCGAACGGTCGCGATAGGGACTATCTTTGCCAGGCTCGGTAAGCGTTCCGCGATGCTGGCGAATTTCATCGGCGGTCAGGTCGTCTACATATGCTTTGCCGGCATTGATGAGAACGAGCGCCCAATCGTAAAGCTGGTCGAAATAGTCTGAGGCGTAGCACAAGCGCTCCCAATCAAAGCCAAGCCAACGCACGTCGGCCATGATGGAGTCGACATACTCCTGCTCTTCTTTTTCAGGGTTCGTGTCGTCGAAGCGCAGATTGGTTTTACCGCCGAACTTGTCGGCAAGGCCGAAGTCGAGGCAGATAGCCTTGGCGTGGCCAATGTGGAGATAGCCGTTGGGCTCAGGTGGAAAGCGCGTCTGGATTTGCGCGTCGCCAAATTTTTGAGTGCGCACATCTTCGGCAATGATGTCGTGTAAGAAATTAGAGTGCGTATGCGAGTCGGCACTTTCAGAGTTAGGTGCGGTGGAGCCTGAATTTTCGTTCGTCATAACAGCAATTCCTTAACTGATCGTTTCTATGTTGGCCACGGCCTGGCGAATGCGCTCGAGGCAAACGTCGCGGCCCAGTACGGCCATGGTTTCAAAAAGCGGCGGCGCGTTTTTGCGGCCGCACACGGCTACGCGAATGGGCTGGAACATGGGGCCAGCTTTGACGCCGAGTTGTGCAGCGGCGGCACGAAGAGCCTGGTCGAGCGGGTCGTGCTCGAAGGTGACATTGGGCAGAACTTCAAGCGCCGTCTGCAACACGCGCCTGGCGAGAGCGGCATCGCCCTTTTGCGGGATGAGCTCGGCGGGATCGTACGGCGGCAACTGATCGATAAAGAAGAAGTCGGCCGCAGCGGGAGCCTCGCCCATCAGCTTGATGCGTTCGCGAATGAGCGGAGTTACCGCAGCGAGTTTCTCCGGCGTTGCTTTCATGCCGGCTTTCTCAAAGAAGGGCAGCAGCTGTTTGCTCAGCTCATCCACTGGCAGCGCGCGAACGTGCTCGGAGTTGAGCCATACTGCCTTGGGATCGAATGGGTCTTGATCAGTAAAGTTGATCACGGCATTGGCGCGGTTTACACCTTCAAGCGTGAACAGTTCCTTGAGCTCGTCAAGCACCAGGTACTCGCGATCGTTTTTGGGCGACCAGCCAAGCAGGCACAAGAAATTGATGAAAGCCTGCGGAAGAAAACCCGCGTCGCGATAGGTGGTTACGCTGACAACCGATCCATGTTTGCGCTTTGAAAGCTTGGCTCCATCGGGCGCAACCAGCAAAGGCAGATGCGCAAAGCGCGGCGGCGCGACAGCCAGAGCCTCGAAGATGAGCAGGTGCTTGAAGGTGTTGGTCAGGTGGTCCTGTCCGCGAATGATGTGGCTGATGCGGAGATCAGCATCGTCTACGCAGGAGGCCAGGTGATACGTGGGCATGCCGTCAGAGCGCAGCAGGGCAAAGTCTTCCACGTCGTCGGCCTGCTTGGACTGCTCGCCGTAAACGCCGTCAACAAAATTCAGGGTGCGGTCCCGACCTCGGGGTACGCGATAGCGCAAGGCGAAGGTTTCGCCGGCGGCGGCGCGGCGGTCGCTCTCTTCTCGTGATAGCTCGCGCATGCCCGGATTGCAAAGCCAGGCACCAGCAGCGGACTGATTATCTTCACCGGAGTGGGCCGGGGTGAAGTCGCGATAGGCAAGCCCGGCGGCGAAGATTGCCTGGGCTTTTTCGCGGTGCAGGGTCAGTCGCTCGGACTGCCGGTATTCCTCATCCCATGAAAGGCCCAGCCAGCGGAGGCCTTCGAAGATGGACAGCACGCTGGCGTCGGTGTTGCGCTCGACGTCAGTATCGTCAAGGCGCAGCACCATGGTGCCGTTGTTATGGCGTGCGTAGAGCCAGTTGAAGATGAACGTGCGGGCGCTGCCGACGTGAAGATAGCCGGTGGGAGAGGGTGCAAATCGAACGCGCGGGGTGTTCGCTGGAGTTGAATCAGGCATCGTGACTTATTTGCTTTCTATTCACGATGCTATCGCATTCTCTTGGTCGGCTGTCTCAGGCCTGTGGCGGGATGGGTGCTACGGTCGGACGATTCGGCGTCTTCCAATCTGCAAAGGCGAGGAAATAAACCAGAACCAAGGTGCCGAGGCAGAAAGGGACAAGATTCAGCAACGAAAGCTGTGGTGAATAGCCCGCCTTTTTGCAGATGAACCAGAAAGGAATGACCCCGAGAATGATGGTAGGGAACAGGAATAACACCGACAGGACAATCAGGTGAATTGGCTGAAACAAATCGCCCATAACCGACTCCTTATCCACGAAAACTTGCGCAGCAATCGTATCACCAGGGCAGACGTTTCTCTGTAGCCATTCACCTTCTGATGGTGGGTCAATATGAGGAGTTCGCAACCTGAAATTTTCCTACGCCTGTGGCGGGATTGCCGGTGGTACAGGCGGTTGCGGGAAAGGCGGCTGCCAGGCCATCTGCGGCACCGGCACAACTTTCCACTCCGCAAAGGCGAGCACGTAGATCAGGATTAGATTGCCGAGCGGGATGATGTTCAGCAGGCTGAGCCATGGCGAAAATCCGGCCTTCTTGCAGATGAACCAGAACGGGATAACCAGAATGGCGAGACCAATCAGGATAAGGATGGGCAGAATCGCCAACATACCGATAACCATGCGTTGGATCTGAGCGGGGTCGGGGCTGCTTTGCAGCAAGAGCGCAAGACTAAGCATTGAGAACGCTCCAAATTGAGATTGGGAACTCGCAGCCAAGGTAAAGCGAAAGCTGGGGTTTAGCAACGGAAAAATTGAACAAAATTCCTGCGCGGGGAGATTGGAATTCGATTTGGGAAAGGCGTGTGGATGGGGGAACGGTGGCCGCTTTAATTAGCGAGATACAGCGCGAAGCTGGCGGCAATGATTGCCGCGCCTAGCATGGCAAGCCAGGGTTGCTGCTTGAGGGGAACCTGCTGGGTTTGGTTGCGCATGCGGGACGGGATGGGAACGGGCGAAGACGCGCCGGTGAACTTCCGCAGCGAATCCGTCAGACTTTGAAGAAGCACGGGAAGCAGTCCCAGCGCGATCAGGACGATTCCCATCCAAATGCCGTTTACGAATTGGGCCGGACTGATCACTGAAAGATCATACGCTGCTTTGACCGCACCCGCATTGCAACGCGATCGAGCGGAACCTTTCGAGCCTGCCTAGGTAATGTCTTCGGTGTCGTAAACCGGAGCAACGGCACGCTTTTTAGGCACGCCGTGCACGGTGCTCAGCAGGTCTTCGACAACGTCTTCAAGCTGGCGCTGGCTTTCAACCACTTCACTCATGGTTTTCAGTTCTTCAGGCTCGGGAACGCGCTCAACCAGCGCCACCGCATGGCACTGGGCCACGTGGTCCAAGTTGAGGCCTTCAGGCGTTTTGGCCTTGATGCTTACCTGGTCAATGCCGATGCAGAGCAGGTCGGCGACGCGGGCGCGCATGTCTCCGGCGATGGGCCCAATGCGCGGAGCCGCAAGAATCAGCGTGGCATCGACATTGACAATGCGAAAGCCGGCGTTCTGCAACTCTTCCATGGCCAGGTTAAGGAAGATGGCCGAGTCGGCATCTTTCCAGCGCGGGTCGCCCGGAGGGAAAAAGCTGCCGATATCGCCCGCGGCCACTGCGCCCAGCAGCGCATCGGTTACTGCATGCAGCAGGACATCGCCATCGGAGTGGCCGGCCAGCCCTTCAGGGTGGTCAAGCTTGAGCCCGCCAATACACAACGGTACGCCGGGCTTGAAAGCATGCGAGTCATAGCCGAATCCGATGCGAATATCCATGATTTAAGGGGTTACTTTAACCTTTCCTGCAATTCTGACCCAGTTGCTTAAACCTGGTGCGATTGTCCGCGCTGGCGAAGATAAAACTCGGCCAACTCCAAGTCGCCGGGCTGCGTAATCTTCAGATTAACCTGAGAACCGTGCACCACGCCTACGGGTTTTCCGGCGCGTTCAACAATTGATGCTTCGTCCGTTCCTACAAAGCCGTCGGCCAGCGCTTCAGCGAACGCATCCCGCAGCAGCCCGCAGCGAAAGCCCTGCGGCGTCTGCGCCAGCACCACGTATTCTCGGGGAATGGTAGAGGTAATAAGCGCGCCGTGAGCGGTGCGTTCCACCTGCTTGATGGTGTCGACTGCGGGCAAGCCGACGATGGCGGCGCCCTGCTCAATCACGGCGTCAATCGTGCGATCGATGGTGGCTGCGTCAATCAGCGGACGCACCGCGTCGTGCACCAGGACGATGTCGTCAGTCTGGGCGGGCAGCGCAGTAAGCGCGTGGGCAACGGACTCCTGACGAGTGTCGCCGCCTTCGACTACGCGAGCGCGATCGGCAAAGCCGTACTCGGCAATCTGCGCCTGAACGCGTTCCACTTCAGGCTTGCGCACAGCCACAAAGATGGCGGTAACGCGCGGCACGGCGGCAAACGCGCGCAATGAATGGATGAGGATCGGCACCCCGTCTAAAGCAAGAAACTGTTTGGGCTGCGGACCCGCCATCCGGGTACCCAACCCGGCTGCGGGAAGAATTACGAAGACCTGCATACGGTGTGGAGTATACATCCAGAGACGCGGTAAGCGGCGCGGGCTTTCAAGAGGCGTGCTGCGGTTCAAACCGGGTTCAAGCAAGCTTTTCGAGCGGCGGGCGCGCAGCCAACATATGATTCTGAGTGAAGATGTCGCGCAATAAAACACAGACACGTCCGGCGGGAATGTTGGCAAATGAAACGATCACGGCGGGGTCGCTCCCGTTGGACGCGCAGATGCTGAAACCGGGCATGCGCATTGCAGTTGGTCTTTCCGGCGGTGCGGACTCGGTTGCGCTGCTGCGTGCGCTGGCCGCGCGTAGTGCGGAGCTTGGGTTGGTGGTCCACGCCGCGCATTTGCATCACGGCCTGCGCGGCGAAGAAGCTGACGGCGACCTGGCCTTTGCCCGGAATTTAGCCGCCACGCTTGGCTTGACCTTTCACCAGGCCCGGGTGGACGTGGCAAGAGAAGCCCAGGCCGATGCAGTCAGCAGCAAAGCGGCGGAGACCCTGGAAGAAGCTGCGCGGCGGGTGCGCTATGCATGGTTCCGGCAACTGCTGGCGACGGGCGAATTGGACGCGGTAGCTACGGCGCACTCCCTCGATGACCAGGCTGAAACGGTGTTGGCGAAATTTCTTCGCGGCGCGTGGACTGAAGGCTTGGCTGGGATCGCTCCGAAGCTCGAATTCCCAGAAGGGATGATTCTGCGCCCGCTGCTGAGTACAACGCGCGCCGAAGTCGAAGCCTATCTGGCTGGTCTGGGGCAAAGCTGGCGGGAGGACTCGTCGAACCGGCATCTGACGTTTACGCGCAATCGCATTCGCCACGAACTGCTGCCGCTGCTGACCGGGTGGAATCCGCGGCTGCGCGAGCACCTGGCCCAGATGGCCGTGCTTGCCGCCGATGAGGAGGCATGGTGGGACGGGGAGTTGGCTCGTGTGGCGCCGCAGATTCTGTTGCCGGGACGAGCGGTGCGGGGCGGCGGCAGGGCTTCAGGCGGCGATGCTGCCCTGGCGATCGACTTCACGCGGCTTGCTTCGCTTGCGCCTGCGCTGCAAAGAAGGCTGCTGCGGCACGCAGCGGGCAAGCTGGGCAGCGCACCGGATTTTGAGGCCACTGAAGCACTGCGGGATTTGGCTCTGACGGGACGCGCCGGGCAGAAACTGGAGTTGGCAAAGGGCCTTCGCGCCGAGCGTACGCCCCGCGAGCTGCGGCTTGAGGTGGGGCCGGTTTCCCTGAGCCGGAGCGCAACTGAAGCAGCACCGGGCGAGTACAAAAGTTGTATCCCTTGCAAGATCAACGCGCCGGAGTTTGGGCTTGAGATCGCGGTCGATATTGCTCCGGCCAGCGAGCATAACCCCGGGCAGGGAATCGCCGCCGGAGCCACGGTGACGCTGCGCAACTGGAAGCCCGGCGACCGGGTACGGCTACGCTACTCCAGCGGGCCGCGCAAAGTGAAAGAAGTGCTTGAAAGGCTTAAGGTTACGGGCTCCAGCCGCAGCCTGTGGCCGGTACTGGAGCACGACGGGCGCATCCTCTGGATGCAGGGTGTGGAACTTGAATCGGTGCCGGGCGTAGCCATCACCGCTGGCCCGTCGAGCGACTCGCCAATGCAGGTTTCCGATTAGTTTTTTTGACCCAGGTAACAGGGCTGATGCCGTTGGCGACAGGGGTTGCCGAGGTCTGCAATTCCGGCTGTCTTGGGAGTACAATCGGGGTTACTACTCATCCCGGCGGCGCAGCAATGCGAAAGCCGCCCGGGTGTCGTGTACTTTCTGACACTTTACGAACGGCAGCGACGTCTAAACGAGTGTAGTGGGTATTTGATGGAGGTCCGGCCGGCGTACCTTCCTCCGGTTGGAAAGAGGAGTTGGTGGTGAATTCAAGCGTTAAAACGATCATGTTCTGGGTCTTCATCCTGATCTGCCTGCTCATGCTGTGGGCGGTCGTTAATAAGAGCGCGACCATGGGAAAGGATACGGAGATTCCCTACTCCGATCTTTTTGACAAGGTGTCGAACCAGCAGGTGCAGGATGCGACTATCCAGGGCAACGAGCTGCGCGGCCACCTGAAGGGTTCAAAAGATCAGTTTCACACCACCCTGCCCAGCAACTACGACGAGCTGGATAAGGCCATGCGGCTGAACCATGTCACATTTGGCATCAAGGAGCCGCAGAACAACATCCTGCTGCCACTCTTGTTCAACGTTGGCCCGTTTGTGCTGCTGGGCGCCATTTGGTTCTTCATGCTGCGGCAAATGCAGTCCGGCGGCAACAAGGCATTGTCGTTCGGCAAGAGTCGCGCGCGCCTGCTTTCAATGCAGCAGAAGAAGATCACCTTCAAGGATGTGGCCGGAGTGGATGAGGCCAAGGAAGAACTGAAGGAGATCATCGAGTACCTGCGCGAGCCGCAGAAGTTCCAAAAGCTGGGCGGAAGAATTCCCAAGGGAGTACTGCTGGTTGGACCTCCCGGAACCGGCAAGACTTTGCTGGCACGTGCGGTAGCAGGCGAAGCCAATGTGCCGTTCTTCTCGATTTCAGGTTCTGACTTTGTTGAGATGTTTGTCGGCGTAGGCGCAAGCCGCGTTCGCGACCTGTTTGAGCAGGGCAAAAAGAATGCGCCCTGCATTATCTTCATCGATGAAATCGACGCAGTCGGCCGTCATCGTGGCGCAGGTCTCGGCGGCGGACACGATGAGCGTGAGCAGACACTGAACCAGTTGCTCGTCGAGATGGACGGATTCGAATCGAACGACGGCGTCATTCTGGTGGCAGCAACCAACCGGCCTGACGTTCTCGATCCCGCGCTGCTGCGCCCCGGCCGCTTTGACCGCCGCGTGGTGGTGGGATTGCCCGACGTTCGCGGCCGCGAAGAGATTCTTCGCGTACACGTGAAGAAGGTTCCTGTATCAGACGACACGAACCTGAATGTGCTGGCACGCGGAACACCGGGCTTCAGCGGCGCCGACTTGGCCAACATGGTGAACGAAGCTGCATTGAACGCCGCGCGCGTCAATCGCAAGCAAGTGACGATGTACGACTTTGAACTGGCCAAGGACAAGGTGCTGATGGGCGCCGAACGGAAGTCCATGCTGCTGACTGACGAGGAGAAGCGGGTAACCGCGTATCACGAGGCCGGCCACGCGCTGGTGTCGTACTTCCGCGACCACTCGGACCCAATCCACAAGGTCACCATCATTCCGCGTGGAATGGCCCTGGGCGTCACCATCTTCCTGCCCGGCGACCGCCACAACTACACGCGCGAATATCTCGAGACCCGCCTGGCAACGGCCTATGGCGGCCGCGTGGCTGAGGAGATATTCCTTAGCCAGATGTCCACGGGCGCAGGCAGCGATATTGAGACGGCTACCGACCTTGCCCGCCGCATGGTGTGCGAGTACGGCATGAGCCGCCTGGGACCGCTCACCTTCGGCAAGAAGGAAGAGCAGATCTTCCTGGGACGCGAGATTGCCCAACATCGCGACTTCAGCGAGGAGACGGCGCGCCAGATCGATCTGGAAGTTCGCCGCCTGATCGACGAAGCGTATCAATCCGCTCACTCGATTCTGGAGGCGCACCCTGATGCGATGCACCGCATGTCGCTGGCCCTGTTGGAGCGTGAAACAATTGATGCTGAAGAAGTACGGCTGCTGATCGAAGGCAAGGAACTGCCTCCGATGCGTTCCATACTCGCGTCGCCGACCGATACTGGCAGCGGCACTCCGCAGCAGGTGCTCAAACCGGAACGCGGTGGCCCCGGCTATCCCGAGGGCTCACCTTCACCGGCGTAATTGCAGGGATCAGGTTTCAGGAATCAGGGATCACAACGGGCTGCTCTTCGGAGCAGCCCTTTTTTGCTTGTTGGCTCGCCGATGGTCGCGGCCGTGGATTAGAGTGGAGAGCGGAACCTGATTGAACAGTTGATCCGTCTAACGTAGGGTCTCAGGGACTTTGTCTATGCAAGTGATCGAGCGATGAACCGAAACAGCCGTATCTCGTACGTCATTATTGCCATTGTTGTGGTTCTGGTTGCGGGTCTGCATCTGGGCATGTTTCTACTGGCAACTTTGTTCGGCTATCTGGCACTGCAGATATTCTGTATCGGTGGTAGAAAATGGCTCAGCATTACGCTCTATGTGTTTGCGGTTATCGCCGTCGTTGGCGGCCTGGTTTACTTTTCCAATCTCGCTTACCGCACCTTTCCAAAGATTGCAGAAACTGCGATCCCTGCGATCGTTGGTTTCGCTGAAAAGAACGATATAGAACTGCCTTTCACTGACTATGCAAGCTTAAAGACTGAGGCTCTGGCCGAAGCCCAGGACGGATTCGCCGTGATTGGCAAATACGCAACAGCGGCGTCGTTTCAGTTTGTGATGGTGCTGGCCGGCCTTGTGGTGGCGCTCAGCATTTTTCTCGGTTCTGGCTGGACCACCGACCGAAGTGCCTCCGAGTCGCCGGAAAATCTGTACTTCACCGTGACTGGCGAACTGACGGCGCGGTTCAAATCGTTTTACGGCAGCTTCGCCAAGGTGATCAGCGCACAGATTCTGATTTCCGCCATCAACACCGCACTTACCGCCGGATTCCTGCTGTTGAATCATTACCAGAACTCAGGACTGCTGGCCACGTTCGTATTCCTTTGCGGACTGATTCCCATCGTGGGCAATATCGTCAGCAACAGTTTGATTGTGTGCGTCGGTTTCACTATTTCTGCGCGCACCGGGATCTATGCGCTGGTATTTCTGGTGGTGATCCACAAGCTCGAGTATTTCCTGAACAGCAAGATCATCGGCAAACGCATCAAGTGCCCGATGTGGCTAACGCTTGTCGGCTTGATTGTGGGTGAGAAGCTGATGGGCGTCCCAGGCATGGTGCTGGCGCCGGTAGCGTTGCATTTCATCAGGGTAGAGGCGTCGGCTATTCGAACTTTTTCCTCCGATCATCCGGGCATTCCATCCAGAGCCGATCACTCCGATTAGCCCCGAGCGTTCCATTGGATTATTTAAAGCCTTCTATTGACAAACCAGCCTGTTATGCCTACATTGTAGTTCTAATGAAAAAGCCTGCTTCTCTCGGAGAATTTGAGCAGATAGTTCTTCTGGCCATATTGCGGTTGCGAGATTGCGCGTACGGGGTAAGCATACGGGCCGAGATCGCGGAGCGCACTGGCCGCGAAGTTACGCCCGGCGCTCTTTATACAACCCTCGATCGTATGGAGGAGAAGGATCTGGTGCGCTCGTGGATGGGCGAGGCCACTTCAGAGCGAGGAGGCCGTCCCAAGCGCTATTTCGCAGTAACGAAGGCCGGCAGAGCGGCGCTGGTAAATGCTCATCAGGCATATCAAAGTTTACTTGAGGGTTTGGATTTTATTGGGGGCGCACATGCGAGCAGCATCATTTGCTGAGAAGCTACTGCGGGCCGTTTTAGGAAAGCAACGGGCTGCCGCTGCGATAGGTGATCTCGTCGAGATCGGCCGCTCTAAGGGAATTGTGTGGTTTTGGCTTTCGGTGTCTGGATGTCTGATCCGCACGCTGTGGCGGCCGGTTTTAGGCGTTGTTGTCGTTTTGTCCGCGACGAATTGGGCCCTCAATCTTTTCGTCATGACCGCAGTCAGTATTTATACAAAACATTTGCCATCTGTTGCTTGGCAACCATTCATGAATACTGTCTGCGCTCTGGGAGCCTTGATGTGCGGCGCAGGGTTTTACTCGGCAATTTGCTACGGGTTCTTTGATAGGTTCACGCAATTTGCGCTGGTGCTTCTCGGTCTGAGTGCCATGATGGTCTACGGCTGGTGGATTCCTGGCGTTCAGCCTGCCGCAGCGGTCTTTTTACTGTTTTTATTGGCGTACTTTTCCTTGGACTCGGAAAGAAGGTGGGCAATACTTACCGCCTCCATCATCGCGTTTGGATCAGTACTCACCTACGCGATTTCAATGTTCGTAGTGGAAGGTTATCGCCGCCACTTTACGCATGGACGTCCTACGGGTGGCGAGGAGTTCAGGGCGCATCCCGCCCTCCTCTTGTTGGCGTTTCTGGCGTGGCTCGCCACCGCTATAGTTCTTGGCGGCACATGTTCGTATATGCACAAAAGGTTCAAGAGAACGCTAAGCTGCACCCAATCATCCGGTGTGCCCGAATAGCGACTTCGTTATTTTCCGGCTTCCAATTCACACACTGCACAATGGCTAAGAAGTATGCAATCGCAAAAAGGGCTGCTCCTAGGAGCAGCCCTTTTTGTATCTTGCCGGCCTTGGCTTAGCGGAAGATTTTGTAGGCGAGGCCCACGCTGCCGCCGTACGGATGTAACTGCGGCGTTACGAACCATTGCTGGTACTCGAAATCAGCGGCGCGCAAGACCCAGTGACGGCTCAGGTTGTAATCCACACCGCCGCCATAAGCGAGTACGGTAGTGTGGCCGTTGAGGAAGCTGCCGCCTCCCATGCCGACGAGCACTTTACCGTAGGGGTTGAACCGGCCGAACTCGTGGATGCTCACTTTGGGCCCGATCAGGTAAGTGCTCTGAGTGATACCGATGTACTGGTTGAAGTGCAGCCAGTTGCCCTCTGCCTCAACGCCGATGATGCGGTTGATTTTGTAATCGACATACGCTCCGATGCCGATGAGAGGATCACTGGACTGCGCGATGCCAAGGCCGGCGTAATTGGGTTGGAATGCCGATCCGAAACCGCCTGCGGATAGTTTGGGTTGATGTTCATATGCGGACGGCATGACCTGCGCGTAGACGGGGAGTGTCACGGCAGCAAACATCACGCAAAAAAAGGAAAAGGTAAATCTTTTCACGGGCATATACGCTCCATTTCTGGGGAATGCCAGCTCCGTCTGGTAGTCAGGTCAAGGCAATAAAGCAGCCTCTGGCACGGCGCGGAGCTTGATTTCGCCGGCCAGAGACTCGAAAGGGCGTTGCTGTTTACTGTGGGGTTGGTGTCGAAGCTGTTGCAGGCGCGGATTGCTGCGCTGCAGTGGTATCTGCGGGCGGCTGTGGTGCTGGTTGCTGAGCCGCAGCAGGCGGATCTCCGGCCGACTGTTGCTGCTGTGGCGCCGGATCAGCTGCTGCCGAATTGCCGGCTGGTGAAGCTGCCGGAGGCGCGGGCGGTGCGGCATGGGCCGTCTCGTAACGTTGCAGCTTGTAGAAGATGGGCGTTACTTCAAACGGCATCTTGTCGCGCGAGTTCATCGGCGCATAGCGCTTTGCATCGAGCATGTGCACGCTGTCGTCCCACGGATCAACCTTGAGCCAGCTTCCCAGCGGCAAGGCTGCGGTCTGGTTCAGATCATCCCAGTCGATCTTGGGGGCCATGTGCTCCAGTTCAGACATCCACGCCGTGCCATCCGGCTTCAGCAGAGAGTCGCCAAGCTTCGGAGTGTTGAGTGCCTTCAGCTCCTGGCTGCGCTGTACGAGTTGTTCCCAGTACAGGCCCGCGTTTGGCATCTTGTCCTTGTACATGGAGGCCTGCAGATACTCCATCGCCTTTTTTGAAGCGCTGGCGTTGTCGGTGTCGTTGTGGTACATGTTGATGCGCTGGAAGGAAGACTCGTCAGGGAACAGCAGGCGATCGTTGAACGCGTAGCGCGTGTCGATGTGGTGTCCCATGGCGACGTGCGCCAGTTCCAATGAAATTACCGAAGCAATCGCTTCTTCGCTCGGCAGGCTGTCGAGCAATCCGCGGCTAAGCAGAATCGTGTTGCCCACGGTGGTAGCTTCAATAGTGTCCGTGAGCAGTACGCGGGTGTGAACCTGGTCAGTGAATGCAAGGTTGTTCGGCACAATCAAGTTGACGACGATCTGGTCCAGAACCTTGTTCTCGTATCCGCCCTGATCTTCCGGAGCAACCAGGCCGGCTTCAACCAGGCGATCGATCACGTTGTTTTCAGCCTGCGTAACCCACATGCGCGAGGCCTGCAGCGGACCTACGTCAGTGGAGTCGTTGCTGCGATCAACAGCGTCGTCCACCTTCACGCTGACATTCTCGCTGTCACGCGTAGGCAGCTTGAGTGAGTAGCCCCAGAAGTGCGTCTGCGCCTTCAGGCCGGTGGAATTCTTGCTGCCTTCCATGCGCTGCGTTTCTTCAACGTAAACGGCTACCGGCAACCAGATGTTCGGCTGCACATTCATGCGCCAGCTATCAAAGTGGAAGTAGTACTTGGATGTGTCCTCGTGCGGCGAGCCGGTGTAGGTGCCATTAAAGCGGACAACGTTGCCGCCCTGATCTTCAATCCAGATGCGGCCGTAGAAGCGGCCTTCGCCGGCGACTCTAGGGTGGGCGTCGAAGACCCATGTCCTGACGTTGCCAAGGAACTCGCGGCGGACGAAGCTGAACTCGTAGTGCTGCTGGTCGAAGCCCTTCGGATCAATGAACATCATTTCCATGAAGCCAGTGTCTGAATAGGTAAACTTCTCCAGGCCGAGCAGCTTGGTAAGCCCCATCACCGCGCCGAGCGATCCCTTGAGTCCCAGAAAGCCTTTCCGGGTGGTGGACTCCGTGCGCGGCGCATAGCTTTTGTCGAAGAACGAGGAGCCGAAGTCGACGCGACTCAGAATGTACTGATCGTCCACGGGGACTTCATATAATTTCGCATCGGGGCGCGTGTCCTGGATGTAAGTTTCTACCAGGGGCGTACGCAGCTTGATGTCAGTGATCAGCAGCTTTTCGCGTTGGACAGCCTTCTCAACGAACGCGGCCTGTTCGGCGGACAATTGCCGAGGCTGCTCGTATTTGGGTGTCTTCTTCGCGTAAGCGCAGGACACTCCGATGGTAATAATCAGGAAGGTTAGGGATATCTTCCGAAAGTTCATAGTCAAGCTCCTAAGTTCTTCGTCCTTAATTCTTGCTTATGCCTGTTGCGTCCAGTTACTGGCTGCACGGCAATGTTGTTTTTCACGATCGCTTCAATCATTGCTACGCAAGCTGGAAGTTAATCGTGATGGTTGTTGTCAAATCGACCGGGTGTCCATCGCGGGTGGCCGGACGGAAGCGGATTTGTTGCGCAACCCGGCGCGCTTCTTCGTCCAAACCATGCCCTAGTCCCTTTACTACTCCCTGGACGACGACTTGACCATTAGCCAAAAAGGTTACGCGCAATACAACTTCTCCCTCAACTTTCAGCTGCCGGGCCTCAGAGGTGTATTGCACGGGAGGTTTCGAGATAACTTCGAGATTCGTGTTTGCAGGTGCGGCAGATACCTTTTGGACCGCAGGCGCGGCGGCAGTTACTGCCGGTATTCCGGCAGAAGCTACCTTGCCATAGGTTCCCGCTGAGGTACCGGTCGCTCCTGGAATTCCGGCAGAAGCTACTTTGCCGGCCATTCCCGCATTGGAGCCGGACTTAAGTCCATCGCCCATGCCTGTTGATCCAACTACTCCGTGGGGGGCGACTGCCGGGCCCTGCATTCCGCCATAAGGATTGCCGATGGCTGCGATGGTTGCCGGCCGTGTGGCATTTGGATTGGGCGTAACGCCGAATGTCTCTCCAAGGTGCACAGGAGCTGTCGACGGCTTTACCTGCGGGCTCTGCGCCGGCATAGCCGCTGTCAGGGCTGCCTTTGGCTGCGGAGCCAGAACAATTGCCGGCTTGGCCGCCTTCATCACCGGCATTGCTAGCTTGGCTTCCACCTGAATCGGCTTCGGCTCAGGAGGCTTGGGCTTCGGTATTTCAATCTTCGGAGCTTCCATCCTTAACTTGGGAGTCTCGGGAGGCGGCGGAAGCTCTGGCGGTGGCGGCTGCTTTACCTTGGGCTGCGCCGGTGGCGGCGTCGGCGCAATCAGCTCCGTCATTTCGTAGTGATGTTGCTCCAGAACATGCTTGGCCGTTGCACCTACGTACAGCACCACGGCCAGAATTATGCCGTTAATAATTGTGCTGGTCAGAAACGAAGCTGTGCTGCGCTCCGCCTCGGGTAGCGGACCAAAGTTGGTTCTGCCAGGGGTGTAATTCATTTCCATAATCTAGGTCCTCCCATGCGGTCGTCGAGAGGGCTCAACATCCTGGCCGTGACAAGGTCACGGGAACTCGTGCATTCGCACTGAGCGGTAACACCGCGTTGATCGATCAAGCTCGTGATTTCAATGCAAATCAAATTGAATACTCCCCACTAAATGCCAAATTTTCTGCCGTTGAGAAGACGCTCGCGCCCGCGCCATGCGATTGAATGCACGCTGATTCCAGGCGCGTTGCTGCCCGACACGAACGCCCCAACAATGTTTCCACGGCATAGTCCCGAAAGGCGCTTAACTTACCGATAATGGCGAAGGGCGCAGGGATGGAGGTAAAGCACGTGCAAAACAGCAGTTCTGGGCCACTTGCGCTGTTCGGACCGGTCGTGGCATGGAGTTTGTGCATACTTTCTCTCCAAGTTCCTACCAAGGCTTCCGAATCAAAACACGCATCTACTTGCCTGCCGCTGCGCGTCTTAAAATGTGTGCCGGAAATTCAACACCCGGCAAAGTTCCAGGAACTGCACGAACTTTTCTTTTAGGACAGATAGACCGTCCAGCTCAAGGAAGTAACCTGCCAAGAGCTACCCGACATCCCGTCATGCCCTATTGTAATAGACTCAAGGTAACCGAAATTGCTCTGGAAAGGACAGTCTTTTTTGTGAAGATCTTGGTTACCGGCGGGGCAGGTTATATCGGTGGCACAGTTGCGGGATTGATGGCCCAAAATGGCCATAACGTAGCAGTTTATGACAATCTTAGCCACGGCCGTCTCGATCTTCTTCCTCCCGGAGTGGACTTTGTCAAAGGTGAAGTTGCAGATCGGTCTGCAATTGAAAACCTTTTCATTGAGGCGAGGAAAACCGGGTACCCATTCGACGGAGTGCTCCATTTTGCGGCATTGATTGAAGCCGGCGAATCAATGAAAGTCCCTGAGACGTTCTTCCGCAACAACACCGCGGCGACGCTTTCTCTGCTTGAAGCGATGCTGGCCGAAGGGCCAAAGCGGCTGGTATTTTCTTCAACCGCAGCCGTTTATGGTGAGCCGGAAGTTGTGCCTATTCAGGAAGATGCCAAGCTGCTGCCGACCAACGCCTATGGCGAGTCGAAGCTGCTGGTGGAGCACATGCTAGGCTGGCTGAACCTCATTCATGACTTCCGCTATGCGTCGCTGCGCTACTTCAACGTGGCCGGTGCACCGGAAGGCGCTGACGGCAAGATTACGCGCGGCGAAGCGCATCAGCCGGAATCGCATTTGATCCCGCTGGTGCTCGATGTGGCGCTCGGCAGACGCGAGTCCATCAAGGTATTCGGTGACGATTATCCAACGTCAGACGGCACCTGCATTCGCGATTACATTCATGTTTCCGACCTGGCCGAAGCGCACCTTTTGGCGCTGAATGCGCTTGAGAAGGACCCCGTAACTAAAGATGGTCGCTACAACTTTCGTCCGCTCATCTACAACCTTGGTAATGGCAGCGGATTCAGTGTTCGCGAGGTAATCGAGTCTGCGCGGCGAGTAACCGGCCATCCGATACCTGTGGAAATTTGTCCGCGACGCCCCGGCGACCCCGCCGTTCTGGTAGCGAGCTCAGAGAAGGCAAAGCGAGAATTGGGATGGAAGCCGCGCTACACGTCGCTCGACGAGATCGTGCGCACCGCATGGGTCTGGCACCAGAAGCGCTACGCAAGCTAGCGGACCTTGTGGCGGAAGAGTGATTTCCGGTTAGACGACAACTCAATAGAAGCTCGCGAGGTGGAAAGAACAGGCTGCTTTGCAGCGCCATGCTCGGGCAACTGATCGAGCAGCACCACATTGAGCAGCGACCTGTGTACCTTGATGCGCCCGTTGTAATCAATGAAGCCGAGCGAGCGGAAGCGATTCATGAAGAAGCTGACACGGGACCGCGTCGTGCCGATCATCTCTGCCAAGGTCTGTTGCGTAATGTGAGGAAGCAATTGCTCCGGCTCTCCTGGCATTCCAAACTCAGCCATCAACAGAAGAATCCGTGCCAGACGCTTTTCGCTGTTGTTGAAAAGCTGATCGACAAGGTCAGCCTGGGCGCGCATGGCGCGCTCCAGCAGGAACTTCATGAACACGTCGGAAAACGCAGGCTCTTCGTGCAAGATGCGGATCATCTCGTTCCGCGTGATCTTGAATGCTGTGCAGGTGCTCAGAGCAGTCGCCGTGCATAAGCGCAGTCCAACCACCGACGCCATCGCCGAGTGCCCGACAAAATCACCCGAGGAGAGAAGCGTGACGGTGGCTTCTTTGCCGGATTTCGAAACCACGGTGAGTTTTACCCGGCCATGCTGAAGATGAAAGACTGAGTCTGCCTGGTCTCCCTGGGTATAAAATCTCTCGCCCGTTTTCAATTCGACAATGCTTCTGCCAAGACAGGCATGCGCGAGAAAGACTGCTGGGTCAAATGTGGAACTGCCCGTATTGGCCATCGAGATGGTACCTCTTTCGGGATTACTTTGAAACCCCGTCTGCCCTGCCGTCTGTCGTCCGCGGGCACAATCTTCAAAAAACTATCTTAGCGGAAAAAGAAATTCCTGCGACAGAGACTGCGAAGCAGGCCCTGTCTGGCATTTGGGGAGGCCGCAACTTTCAAGGTCAGTCTTCTGCTCAATGGTCATCCATATGATGGGGTCATCCATATGATGGTCTGATCCATCATCCTAAGGGCTCAGGGAACGTGTCCGTTCTGAATTGCTCACCTTCGGATTATTTGGAGGAGTTTCTAGCTGAACGAACATTGAAAACTTCTCTGATGCACCGCAGCCCGCAAGTTATAAAGGGCCATAAAAGGCACCACCGCATCGCAACGGCGTGAACGGGTGTGTTGACTGCGAGGGATTATTTAGCAGGAATGAGCAATTCTGAGCAGAACGCGAGCATCCTTTCACCTAGTCTGGACATCCACGCCACCGAATGCCATGAACTTTCCTTCATTCGTAAAGCGTGGAATGCAAGGAGTTCGACAATGACTACACCAAGCCCATTCGCCCATCGGAGAAATCCTGACGCATCGATCGACGCAATCTGCACGAAGTGTTTCAAGACCATCGCGTCAGAAAACAGCGAGAGCAAGCTGAACGCCCATGAAGTACGCCATTTGTGTGACCCATACTGGTTGTACTCGTCGACCCCAAATTATCTCCGGTAGTGCACTTCTCCGCGCACCTAAGGCAAAAAACTCGGCCAGGTTGCTGGAATTCCATGCTCGTCGATGGAACTACGATCTTGGCCCAGTCACCGGCAACCCGGAAGGTAATATGCCGCAAACACCCCCGGGCCCGCAGACGGTCATTCTCGACCTGGTCGTAAGCAGCAAATTAACAGCAGACCTGCGTGGCCTACTGAATCCTTGATGATCTCCCGCTCCTCTAATAGAGTGAAGTTTGCGGCACGGGCGTAAGGCTCGTGACCGGCAGAGGTCTTCCCCGGATGGTTACAGACAATAAAAAGGGTTTCTGGCGGGCTTTCCTCGATTTCTTTGTGCTGTTTAGCGGGATTTCGACGGCCTCCAATCTTGCGCGCACGCAGGGTAAGCCGCTGCTGACGCGCGGCCTGTTTCTGTTCCGCTCCGGCAGAGGCAGATAGTCGATTAACCCGGAGGAGACCACTGGGGCACTGCTGTCCCATGTCCGAAAATCCGGACATGGGGCACCCATTCCTGGTGGTGGATTGAATCCCATCACTATTGATCTACTTGGTAGAATCAAAGCAATGGCACTCACTCGCCAACAGGCTCTCGACTATTTCAACTCGCCCGACTTGATTGGCCTCGGCTTCGAGGCTGACGCAGTGCGCCGCCGTCTGCACCCGGAGGGCGTGGTCACCTACATCATTGATCGCAACATCAATTACACAAACTACTGTACGGAGTACTGCACATTCTGTGCCTTCTACCGGCCGCTGCCGAAGAATGGCGAGAGTGATCCGAAGTCCGACGATGGATACATCCTCGACTTCGAAAAGATTTACGAGAAGATTGCCGAAACACTGGAGATGGGCGGCACCGGCGTCCTGATGCAGGGCGGCATTCATCCCGATCTCAAGATCGACTGGTTTGAACGACTGTTCACTGGAATCAAGCAGCGCTTTCCGCAGATTTGGCTGCATTGCCTTTCTGCTTCAGAAGTGCTGGCGATTGCTGAATACTCCAACCTGAGTTTGCGCGATACCATTGCGCGTCTTCGCGATGCAGGGCTCGATTCCATTCCTGGCGGCGGCGCTGAAATTCTGGACGATGAAGTGCGGCACCGCATTGCTCGCTTGAAGTGCAACACCGAAGATTGGGTCAGCGTTCATCGCACCGCGCATCAGCTCGGCATGAGGACCACAGCCACCATGATGTTCGGCGTGGGCGAAACGTTCGAACATCGCATCAATCATTTCGAAGTGGTTCGCCGTCTGCAGGAAGAGACCGGCGGCTTTACCGCGTTTATCCCGTGGAGCTTTCAGCCGAAGAACACTGCGCTCGGCGGTCGCGGCTGGGAAGAAGCCACCAGCGTGGAGTATCTGAAGGTGCTGGCAATTGCACGGCTCTATCTGGACAACATTGAAAACGTGCAGGCAAGCTGGGTGACGCAGGGTTTGAAAGTGCTGGAACTCGGCCTCCACTTTGGCGGCAACGATGTTGGCTCCGTGATGCTTGAAGAAAATGTTGTGAAAGCCGCGGGCACTTCAAACTGCACAACGGAAGAAGAGCTGCGGCGTATCATCCGCGATGCGGGATTTAAGCCGGTGCAGCGCGACACCTTGTACCGCACCATGTTCCTGAATTAGGCAGGCACCTTCCGCATTTCCGGCAAAATCCTTCCTGCGTTCCTGCAAAAGTCACACCATCTCGCGCCCGGACTTGATAGCGTTGTAGTGGATTGATTTCAGTGTCGCGGAGGCAGCGGTGGCAAGCGAGAATCAGGGCAGCGGAGCAGGGGAGATTGCCGTAGTAACAGGAGCAGGCAGCGGCATTGGGCGCGCGGTGGCGGTTACGCTACACAGCGCGGGCTACACGGTTGTGCTGGCGGGCCGCAGGCTCGATGCGCTGAAAGACACTGCCGCGCAAGCCGGCGACACAGACGGCCGAGCGCACTGCGTTGCCACCGACGTGAGCAATCCCCAGCAGGTGAAGGCGCTGTTTGATTTTGTGCGCGAGCATTTGGGCAGACTTGATGTGCTGTTCAACAACGCCGGCACCAATGTTGCGGGAGTCAACTTTGAAGACCTGACCTACGAGCAATGGTCTTCGGTAGTCGGCGCAAATCTGACCGGCTCATTTCTCTGCGCACAGCAGGCATTCCAAATCATGAAGGCGCAGCAGCCGCAGGGCGGCAGAATTATCAACAACGGATCGATTTCAGCTTATGTGCCGCGGCCGCATTCCGCTCCATATACCTCGACAAAGCACGCCATCACCGGATTGACGAAGAGCATCTCGCTCGACGGCCGCGCCTACGATATTGCCTGCGGCCAGATCGACATTGGCAACGCCGCAACCGATATGAGCGCGCGCCTGGGTGTGGGCGCATTGCAGCCCAACGGCGATGTTATGGCCGAGCCAAGAATGGACGTGCAGCACGTAGCCGACGCGGTGTTATACATGGCCAACCTGCCGCTCGATGCAAACGTGCAGTTCATGACGGTGATGGCAACAAAGATGCCGTATGTGGGGCGCGGATAGAGGCGTTACAACTAACGGCCAATAGCCGACCGGTCGCCTATTGGCTGCAATCCTGGTCCCCCTGACGAGCCAACCTGATTAAGAGCCTGCTTTGAAAGCGCCGCTGAGGCTGCAGGATAGCTGTGCCCTCTGCTGCTGGCGCCCCATTGAGAATGATGTTCGGCGAATGTGGCCATTGTGAGCTATAAGGAGCAGACCTCTGTCGCAGGTTGCCGTACGGTGAGCCTTAGGATTGAGAGGAATCACATGAGAGAAGAGATTGTTGAAACGACTCCCAGGACATTCTCCGGCGCACTTTTAGGGGCGATCGCATTGTCCATGCTTTTGGGGATCGGCGGGGTTCTCTGGTGTTACAGCCTGAGCAATAGACTTGCTGCACAGCAGCAGGCCATGACCAATTCCACAGCTCAGAACGCCAAGCTGGCGACAGAACTGCAGGATACCGAAGGGCGATTGAACGTTGCCACGGACGAGCTGAAGACTTCGCTCGGATTGACACAGCAGCAACTGGATACGCGCTCGAAGGAGTTGCAGGTCCGCGAGTCTCGCGGGGAGAAGACGACAGCACGTTTGGCAACCGCGCAAAAGCAGACCGAGGGGCAGGTAGCTGCGGTCTCCAGCGCCGTGACCGACGTGAAGACGGATGTGGGCGGAGTAAAAACCGACGTTGCCAAGACGCAGAGCGACCTTGCCGAAACCAACACTCAGTTGACCTCGATGAAGGGGGATCTGAACGGCCACAGTACCTTGATTGCGCGTAATGGCGAAGAGCTGGAGATTCTGAAGCACAAGGGCGACCGGAACTATTATCCGTTCACATTGGTCAAAGGGCAGAAGAAACAGGTGGGGACGGTCAGCCTTGAATTGAAGCGAGCTGACTCGAAGAGAAGCAAGTTTACCCTGGCTGTCTTTTCCGATGACAAGCAATACGAGAAGAAGGACAAGAGCCTGAACGAGCCGCTTCAATTCTTAAGCGGCAAGGATCCCTTGTTGTTTGAAATCGTAGTTAACAACGTGAGCGCCAGGAATACGGTGACTGGGTATCTGTCTTCTCCGAAGGGCGCGCCCGGACCAGTAGTTGTCGCCGAGCGATAGAACGCTTTTGGGATGTGTGGCCAGTGGCCTACATCTTAACTTCCAATCGCTGAAGTGGATTCCTCTGTCTTGCTTTTGAGAACTGGGAATCCACTTTGGTTGTGATACCTATCCATGAAAACCTTACTGAAGGAGCTACGGCAACGGCTCTTGCCGATAGAGATCAGCAGTATGCCGCACCGTAATGGCAACGGCCATCACAAACATTCCGGCCGCTGCAATGACCCCACCGATATCGAACAGCAGAAGCCGGTGGCCGAAGAGCGTTGAGTACGGACTACGCAGCAATGCCAGGTTGCCTATGATGAGCAGGATGCGAATCTCAGTGGGGCCGAAGAAGCCCTGCGACATTTGAAAGCATGACAGCGTGTACGTTGCCAGGTAACTCTCGCTTGAGAGCAGCAAAAATGCAATGAGCATGGCGATGGCGGTTTGCCAGTGCAGAAAGCCTGAGCATGCCAGGCCAGTCATGAGCGCGACCGATCCAAAGATATCGACGATGTGATCGACATAGAAGCCGTAGCGCGGGCGTTGCTGCAGGCGTACGCGGGCCAGCGTGCCGTCGAGCGAGTCGCCAAGCCAGTTGAGCGCAATGCACACAATCACCAGCAGCAGCGCGTAGCGGTTGTAGCGCGCGAGCGCGTAAAAGAGTCCTGCTGCAATCTGTGCCGAGAGACCAAGCAGCGTGAGCTGGTCTGATGTAAGCCATGCCGGCGCGTGGCCGGCCATCCAAACCAGGGCGCGCTTCTCTGTTGCGGCCGTCAAGGAGCGATTGATTCGTTGCGCGGATTGAAAATCATGATTGGCATTTGCCGCAGTCGCATTCATGGTATTTGCCTTTCGTTATTTCTTAAGCGCATTACAGGTAGCGCGCAGAGTGAATTCGAGCGATTCTCGGGGAACGCTTTCAACGAACGGCCCGATAGCCCAGCCCAGTCCGGTGGGAATGGCGCGCGTGAGCGAGACCGACTCGATCTGCATGTAGAGTCCGCCGTCGCGTTCTTCGTAGCTCCAGTAAGTATTGAGCCGCCAGAGAAATCCGTGATCTTCGCCCGGGCCAAGCGCTTGTTCTTTGGGCGTGCCTGCGGACTCGATTTCCGAGGTCGTGGTGCTGCGCGAGAGGCTGTAACCGCGGAGCGTGCCAGTCCCGGCAAGATCGGGATGTGCAAACGTAACGTCGTAGGCAGTATCCAAAACTACGGTGATCACGTGGTGCTGTTTGACTCGCATTACCACCTGGTAATGATCCCCCTGTTGCGAGAGGATTCTGGCCTGCATAACCTGCGGCGCATAGTACTGCGGATAGGCGTTGAAATTGCGCATCAGCCGTTCGAAATCCGCAGCCTTAGCGCCGGGCGCAAATGCGGTTCCGCGCCAGTGGTGCAGCATGGCTCCGGAGAAACCCGGCGGTGATTCCGGCGCCAGCGTTTCGATCATTAGCTCGCCGTTGCGAAGGCGGCCTTGGTCCTCGGAGGCGAGGAAGCCGCCGGCAGACCGATGCTGCTGCGCCAGCCGTGACTCAACCGTGTTTATGTAGGCGTTGAAGCTTGCTGCTGCGGCCGGTCTGGGCGCCGCGACGGCCCGGCAGGGAACTGAAACCGCAACCGCGGCAATGATCGCGCAATATACAAGAGTGCTGCGAAGAGCGGAGCCGAGCGTGTCTGCGGATCTGTTAACCGGAAGGCTCCCGTTGCAATGCGTCATGGAATGGACGTTACTCCACCGGAAGTTGGAGAGCAATGCACGCCGGCTCAATCGTGCAGGAATGTTTCTCACACCGCAAATGCACAGGCATGTGTAACTTGCCGGAAGTTGTACATTGGCCGGGAACATTCCTGGAGGAATCGCATCGAGTACACTTGACGCAAAGATATGACTGGGCCACGGCAGTACCAACGCTACCGCTTCGGAGCCTTTGAGGCGGATGCCGGAACAGGCGAGCTGCGCCGGCATGGAATGCTGATCCGGTTAAACGGACAGCCGTTTCAACTGCTCTTGCTGCTGCTTGAGCGCCAGGGCGAACTGCTGACGCGCGAAGAGATCGTGTATGAATTATGGTCAGACGGAACGATTGTCGATTACGAACACGGCGTCAATTCAGCGGTCAACCGGATTCGTGACGCGCTGGGTGACTCGGCTACCGACTCAAGATACGTGCAGACGCTTGCTCGCCGAGGTTACCGTTTCATCGCTCCCGTTGAACGGTTCGACTCTGCCGCAGCGTCCACGCCCTCCTCGGCACCAGCCAGCGGCGGAGAGTTAGGGCGCATAGAGCAGGCACTCGATTCCTTCGACAAAAGGACAGGCGCCTTGACACGGCTGCTGGCCACGCCGGAAGATCTGCCGAACGCTCCGCATCGCATTGTGCAAGCGCTCTTCATCCTGCTGCAGGTAATGTATGTGGGGTTTTACATTGGAGCGCTCGCAAATCTGCACGAGATCGAGATACTCATATCGCCATTGGACCGTGCGACGCAGGTTTACATTCTGCTGGTATTCACTGCTGCGATTATGATTCCTGTGCGCGCGTTCCTGATTTGCGCAGTGCTCTTTCATGCGCCGGGCTTGCGAGGGAAATATTTGAAGCTGTGGCCTTTCTTGCTGTTGCTGGATGTGCTTTGGTCGCTGTCGCCGTTTCTGCTTCTGAACCACATGAATTTTGGCCTCGCGTTGGCTTGTACAACATTGCTGGTGTATTCGCCGTTTGCTCAGCGCTCGTTGATCTTGATGGGTGCCGCAGGCGACCACCTCGAAGTTCAGGCTCAAGGCGAGAGCCGAAAGAGTCGCTGACATTTTTCCGCAGCAATTTTGTAAAACCGCAACCGCTGGCGCGGCCCAATCATCTATGTTTTAGCTATGACCATGGTTGAAACAAGCTCCCTTCGCACTCTTGGCAATTCGGACCTTCAACTGACCCCGATTGGTTTCGGCGCCTGGGCAATTGGCGGCGGCGACTGGAAATTCGCCTGGGGGCCGCAGGACGATAACCAGTCGATCGAGGCAATTCATCGCGCACTCGATCTCGGCATCAACTGGATTGATACGGCCGCGGTGTATGGGCTGGGCCACTCGGAAGAAGTGGTGGCGCGCGCACTCAAGTCGACATCGCACAAGCCGTATGTGTTTACCAAGTGCGCGTTGCGCTGGAACGAAGATCGAAGCATTTACAATTCAATCAAGGCCGATTCAGTGCGGCTGGAGCTTGAGGCTTCTCTGCGCAGGCTGAATGTGGAGACGATTGACCTGTACCAGATTCATTGGCCGAATCCCGACCCGGAGATTGAAGAAGGTTGGGGGGAACTGGCCAAGCTGCAGCAACAGGGCAAGATTCGCTGGATTGGGGTTTCGAATTTCAATGTGGAGCAGATGAAGCGCGCGCAGAAGATTGCACCGATCACCAGTTTGCAGCCGCCTTACTCAATGCTGCGCCGCGCGATTGAAGCTGAGATACTGCCTTTCGTCCAGGAGCAGGGAATCGGGGTTATCAACTACTCGCCAATGTTATCCGGCTTGCTGACGGGGAAGATGACTGCTGAGCGCGTGGCGGCCATGCCTGCCGACGACTGGCGCCGCAATGCGGTTGAATTCAACGAGCCCAGACTGAGCCGCAATCTGCAACTGGTGGAACTGCTACGCGAGATTGGCGGCGGACACGGCGTTACCGCCGGCGTTGTTGCGGTGGCATGGACGCTGCATCACCCGGCGATTGCCGCGGCAATTGTTGGAGGCCGCAGCGGAAAGCAGGTTGAGGAGATTGCTCCTGCATTGAACTTCAGACTCAGCCAAGAAGAGTATGTGCGCATCAATGCGTTCCTGGCGGAAAACGCGACGTGACGCTGCGTTGAGCGCAAACAAAAACCCCGGCACTTTGCCGGGGTTTTTGTTTGATTCCAGAGTGCGGTTGCGCCTTACATTGCTGCTACGAAATCCGGTACCAGGACTGCGGCGTGTTCCTGAAGCAGTTGCGTCATCCGAGCGGCCATTCCCGTGTAGATTGAAGCGGCGCGATAGGCGTTAACGCGTACACCCTCGCTGGCTTGGGTGAAAGCATATTGCACAAGGGCAGTAAGAACGCAGACTCGAATCTGCATTGCATCGCTGTGCAGGGTCTCAACTAGAAGTCGATCGACGCCTTCGCAATGCTTGGCTGCATAGTCCGCCATTTCGAGCATGACCCGGGCATTTTGATAAATGACCCACAAACCTTTTGGGCCTTCCATGCGGCGCCAGGCGTCCTCAGGTGTGGCGCTCAGGCCCTCTTTCCAGAGGAACTGGTCACTGAGTTCTCGAGCGCTCCAGTCGAGGCGTAATTTGGCCAGGAGGGAATCCCAAGTCTCGGCGTTGCGGCGTCTGACGCTCATCCTCCAACGGACGAGATAGAGCGTGATGGCCACAAGTGCTGCGATTTGAACCAAGGGCAAAATCATTCGTACTCCTCAAACCGGGTCTGTGCAGACGCAATCGGCTGCAACTTTCCCAGCTGGACTTCCATGTACTTTCAGAAGGTAGCAGATATTTATCTCGTATGCATCTGAATTCATGGGGTTTGCTCTGCCACTTTAGTTGTAGTTGCCAAAATCCAGAGGCATAGCGCCCATAGATAGCTGGCCACCAGAAACTGGTCGAGCCAGTGATATTGCATGCTCGCCATGTCGTGAGTGTGGAGCACCACAACCAGGAAAGTAACCAGTATATAGAGGCCCAGGCCGGTAACAATGCGGAGCTCGCGGGGGTGCCAGCGCAATTTGAACAGGCTGGTCCACCAGACCAGTGTCAGCAGAAAGACGAGACGCAAGGTCGCCAGAAACTGCAGAAGCACTATGTAAATCAGATTCAAGAGGGGCCAGTCGCCCGGCACCCTCCACCAGTTCAGCATCATGGCAACGACGGCGGCCAGCCCACCAAGCAGAAAAATAATCACCCGGCTGGGAGGGGCGGTGCGGTTATAGCGCACTACGGCTCGGCCAATCTCGGCAAGAATTGCAATTTGAAACAGCGCGTCTACCGCCATGTTGACCAGCGTGGCTGGCAGATATGCATTGGGAATCCGCTGCATTTCCGCCATTCCGGCGTCGCTCAATAAGCACCAACCCAGAAAGCAGGCAAATACCGGCAGCGTGCGGTAAGTTCGCCGCCAAAGAACGACTGCAAGAACAGTGCCCTCCAGCAAAACCGCAAGCAGCCACATTGCCAGATCAATGCTGTCCAGTGTCACAGCCGAGCACTCCAAAGGAGCTAGTGAAATGGTTCTGAAACTCAGTTTCAGTGTGTGGCCGAATGCCCAACTATTTACGCAAATTGGACGGATCTTCCATATCGACACGCGCGGTATGGGCTGCGCCGGCGACCGCAAGAAGCATGCTTTTCATCTGCGGAGTAAATTCACGGCGTTCCACTGTCTTTGTTGCGAAAGCCACGCACCAGTACACAAGGGCTCCAAGATAACTGAACGATACGATCCGATCGAGCCAGTGATAAAGTACGCCCCATTGCCCATCTGCGGGCCCGATGGCTTGATGAGTGTGAATGATGGTGACGGCAAGAGAGATGATGGAAAAGAACCCAAGTCCGGTGGCAATCTGAAGTTCGCGATCGCGCCAGCCGATGGAGAGGAACTGACTGAATACAGCCAGCACCAGGAAAAAGACAGCTCGAAGGATGGCAGTGGTCTGCTGCAGCAGGAAGAGGTTGCGGCTTTCAGGGTTGAGGATGGGCGCGGTCAAGCCTGCAATTGGCCACAAGATGGCTGCGCCGACCGCAACCATAAGGGCAATACCGACCCATGAGTATTTGGGCAGGGCATTACGTATGGGACGCAAAACGCTCCACGCCACTTCCACCAGCAACGCAAAGATCATAATTGAGTCAATTACCAGCTGGGCTATGTAGATATTGAAAAAACTCTGCGGAAAGCTGACTCTCACGTAGTAGAGAAGGCCATCGCTAAACAGGCTCCAGCATAGATAGAGGAAGTAGGCAGGAAGAGTTCGAAAGACACGGCCTCTGGCAAGCAGAAAGATGAGAATTACTTCCGCTGCCATACCGGCGATTAATATAGCTAATTCCCAACCCAACCCGGCCTCCTACGTATAAGGCAGCCTAAGAGATGGCCTATAAAAGTCTAGCAGGAGGGCCAGAGAGGTCGCAGAGCGGAGAACCAAAAATCCCGTGCAGCGTAGCTAGGCAGTAACACCGGGCCTTGATGGCAGCGGCGGAACGGTCAGCGGGCTGGCGGCCATTGTCACACCGGGCCTTGACGGCAGCGGCGGAACGGTCAGCGGGCTGGCGGCCATTGTCACGCCGGGCCTTGACGGCAGCGGCGGAACGGTCAACGGGCTGGCGGCCATTGTCACGCCGGGCCTTGAGGGCAGCGGCGGAACAGTCAAGGGGCTGGCAACGGCAAAACCAGCAACGGCAACCATAGAGGCGGCCAAAATCAAACTGCGGACTTTCAACGAACTGGCAGTCATGAACGTACACTCCTTAACAGCAAAGAGAACTATGCAAATAGAGAGTAACTCAAAAGTGTCATGCGATCTACAACAAAAGTAACATTGCAAGGATTTTTTTCGCAGAACGTCTGTTTTTCCCTATTTGGCACCAATTTCGTACCTAAATAGCTCAATCTTCGCTGTTCATTTGCCATTTACCGCGACTTGCTAGGTAACCAATTCCGGCTTCGGTGACCCAATTAACTCCGGAACTGGCCGACTTACATACATCGGGTAACCAAGAGTAACACGAAGGTGGTATATGGCAAGGGCAAAGTTTTTGGCGTTCCAAGGAGGGAGACCTGGTGCTTCAGGAGGGATATCTCCGGGCGGCATAAATGGCCACAATCGGCAGTCAAAACGGAGATTTTGCGGCCCTGCCGGCGGCTTATCGGGCGTCGATCGGATCCACAGCGCAGTTTCTGCCCCAGCTCAATTTGCCGCGAGGCGAAGGGCCCTGAGCGGCCATCCACTTCTCAGGTCTCTCTATCCTTATAGAGGGAACTTGATGGGCGGCGGAGGGGCCCATCTTGCCTCCGTAGTACGACCTGAAATGCCGTCTCGCCAGATTGATTTGCAGGCCTGGCAGGTTGAAATCGGCATCAACTTCCTAAGAATGAACAAGATCGGAATCCAAAGTGTCAATACCTGCCACTGCTGTTCAAAATCTGTGCAGGGAGCGGCGTGGGGCGAGATTGGCGGCTATCGTAAGCATTTGATTACAGATAACTTATTGAAATGGAGCAGATGTAAATGTTTTCAGGCCGCCGCAATGAGAATGTCAAAATCCGCTGCTAAATTGGCGACTCTGCAACCGGTTACCGCATTTAAAACTTTCGTGCCCTGTGTAGAACTGAAAATCTCCGCTAGAGTTGCGAATGAGACCAAGTTTGGTCCGGGTGCAAAACATGAGGGCAATGAAATCGGATGTAGACGTTCAGTCGACCATTCCTGCAAGCATCAGGCAGGAGGTGCGCTGCGCCGTGCGCTTCCCCCTTGCGCTTCCTGTGGTGTTAAACGTTGGCAAGACCGAGTTTTCTGCACAGACGCGCAATGTTTCGGCCAGCGGGGTACTTTTTGCCGTGGATCGCGAGCTGAAAGTGGGTTCAGATATCCGTTTTTCAATGCGAATGCCTGGCCCGGTGCTGGGCGCGGCACACGATATTCTGGTTCACTGCACAGGACGTGTGGTACGCTGCTCCTTAAGCCAACATCAGTACTTTGCGGCATCCACGATCGACGATTACCGATTCGCGGATAATTGACGGTACTAGCGGCTCATGCAGCGGCAGCCAAATATGGACTTTCTGGAAGACTCTCCTGAAGACGAGGTTTTAGATTCCCCGGCTAAGCCAGGGGCAATCCGCATTATTCTTGCGGATTCGCAGGCAATCTACCGCGTCGGAATTCGCAAGATTTTTGCGCTTGAAGATGACTTGCGCGTGGTGGCGCAGGCCGACTCACTTGATAATCTTCGCTCTGCCATCGAGCGCTATCCCACCGACATTGTTCTGTTGGAAGGCGGTTTGCTTACTGGAACCGCAAACGTCATCCCTGAACTGATGCGCATGGCCCCCGACGTAAAACTGATTGTGCAGGCGGCGTCCACGGATGAAAGCCATACTGTCGAGCTGTATCGCCGCGGCGTGCGCGGCATCATCTCGCGTTCGATTTCGCCCGATCTGCTGGTGCGCTGCGTGCGCCGGATCGCAGCGGGTGAAACGTGGATCGACAATCAATCAGTCAATTGGGTGATTGAAGCCTATCGCTCGCAGGCAGCTGCACTGGTGAGCCCACGCAACCAGCCCCGCCTTTCTCCTAAAGAGATGGCGATCATTACCTGCATTACTCAAGGCAAGCGCAACAAGGAAATCGCATTCCAACTGGGAACCACCGAACAGGTGGTGAAAAATTATTTGCGCAAGATCTACGACAAGCTCGGCGTTTCCGATCGCCTTGAGCTTGCCCTCTACTGCCTCCACAACAAGATCATTCACAACGAGGTGGAAGAAGAAGTCTCCGCACAGAAAGTTGCCGGAAACTAGACGCCACTTTCGCAGCTCATTGAATGACGGCTCAAGGCCTCAGGCTTTGAGCCGTTTCGCATTTGGCCGCAAACTCGCAATAGAAAAGCCCACGCACAAACCTGATTTCAACCACCGGCACTTGTCGAAGCGCGGCCCATGCCGTGATACTGCGGGATGCAATCAATCGTCAGCCGATCTCTGAAGTAAACAAGATCCCTGGCCCGAAAGAAAGGTCTGGATAGGTATGGAAGATGCAAGTTTCAATCTGACAAGGCGAGAGTTTGCACGGGGAAGCGCCGCGGCAATACTGGGTTCGACGGGCGTTGCGGGCAAGCTGGCTGGGCTGGATTCGGACGCGAAAGTATCCGGCGAAGTAACGGTCGAGGTGTCTGCCAATGCAACGCCTTTCAACCGGATGATCTTCGGGCAATTCCTCGAACACTTTCACCGCCAGGTTTATGGCGGAGTCTTTGAGCCGGGGTCGCCGCTTGCGGACAAGAATGGTTTCCGAACCGACGTGATCGATGCGCTGCGAGAACTGCGTGTGCCGATTGTGCGCTGGCCCGGTGGCTGCTTCGCTTCGGCCTACCATTGGCGCGACGGTGTGGGGCATGACCGCGAGCCGAGCTTCGACAAGGCGTGGGGTGTTGAAGATCCAAACACCTTCGGCACCGACGAGTTTGTGCAATGGTGCCGCCTGGTGGGTTGCGAGCCGTACATATGCACCAACGCAGGCACCGGTACCCAGGAAGAGATGAGCGACTGGGTTGAATATTGCAACCTCAAAGACAAGGGCCGTAACGCTCGACTGCGCAAAAAGAACGGCAGCGAGGAACCCTTCAACGTTCGCTACTGGAGCATTGGCAACGAGAATTATCTGGGCGGCGAGATCGGCGCGAAAACCGTTGACGAGTGGGCGCCCCTGGTGCGCGAGTCCGCCAAAATGATGCGCGCGGTTGACAGCAATCTGAAGATTCTTGCGGCTGCAACCGTGACCGGAAACTGGACGCCGCCGATGCTGAAGTCGGCTGGACGCTATCTCGACTACATATCGATTCACTATTACTGGGACGCGCTTTGGCAACACGGAACTCATCCATCGAACTATCTCAAGTGCATGGTTGCCGGGCCTGTTCCCGAACAGCATATTGTGCAAGCCGTTGATCTGCTGAATCAGAACGGATTCGGCGACAAGATCAAGATCGCGTTCGACGAATGGAATCTGCGCGGCTGGCATCACCCGGGCTTCCCAGGCGGCGGCGCCAATCAACTTGGAATGATCCAGGAGCGCGACGAGAACGATCTCAACGAAACTTACACCATGGCGGACGCAATTTTTACAGCGTCATTCCTGAACGGCTGCCTGAGACAAGCGAAGTACGTGCACATGGCATGCATGGCCCCGGTTGTGAATGCGCGCGGACCGCTGTTCGTTCATCCCAAAGGCGTGGTCAGGCGCACTACTTTCCATGTGATGAAGATGTATTCAGATTTGCTGCTGCCTAACGTGCTGAGCAGCCAGGTCTCAAGCGATCTGTTGCATGTGGACAAAGACACTGTGCCGGTGATCGATGCAGTTGTGACGCGCAGCGATGACCAGAAGCGCCTTGCAGTAGCGCTCATCAATCGGCACCCGCAGACGGCAGCGCGTTTGAAGCTGACGTTGGGCAACACGGTGATTCCTACTGGCGCCAGGGTCACGATCCTGAGCGGCGATTCGTCCGATGCCTATAATGATGTGGCTCTACCCGACCGCGTTGTTCCTGAGACGCGCGCGCTGATGCTGAGTGATGGACAGATTGAACTGCCGCCGCATTCAGTGGCGATTGCGCAGTTCGGTTCTTGAATGTAGGCCAAGGCAATCCGCGAGGGAGCTGACGGAATTATTCTGAACCGTTTTCCGACTCCAGGATTGCCTTGCTTTTTTGACGCGCGAACTCAAGCAGGCGAATGAGTTCGGCAATATTGCTTTCGCCAAGATCCCCAAGCATCTCCGTGGGTAGCTGTTCAACTTCGAGGTCCATGTTGTTGAGCAGATCGAGCCCCGCTTCAGAAATTTGTGTCCACACCACGCGCCGGTCGCTGCGGTCGCGATGCTGGCGAATCAGCTTGAGTGCCTTGAGCCGGGCGAGCAGGCGCGTAATGTCCGGCTCGGCGGTGATCATGCGGCTGCCGATGGCGGCGCAGGTAAGCCCGCGTGGCTGCGCACCGCGCAAAATGCGAAGCACGTTGTACTGCGTTGACGTAACGCCCCACTTGCGCAGTCTGCGATGGAAAACCCGGTGCAGAGTGTCTGCAGTGTGCATCAGGTTCAGCATCGCCTCCTCTTCGGCGCTTGAGAAGGCCCGTTCCTGCGCGATTTCTAGCTTGAGGCTGGACATGGAAGATTCTCGATGAATGATAGCGTGCGAGCAGCGGGCAACACCATTTGCTGATAGCTGCCCGCGGCCGCCAGGCTTTACTGTTTCGCGACGTCGATGTCGATGGTCAGATTAATTTGATCGCCCACCATCGCTGTGGGCATCTTGGGTCCAATTCCAAATGCGGAGCGGCTTAGCGTTGTGGTTGCTGAAAAGCCGGAGTGCTGTTTTCCACCCATGCCCGCGACGGGACCATTGGGGCCTTCGACGCTCAACGTAACCGGCTGTGTAATGCCATGCAGCGTAAGGTTGCCGGCAACCGACAAGCCGTTGGCGCTCTTCGACACGGTCGTGCTGGCAAAGGTCGCGGTGGGGTACTTTGCAACCTCAAAAAAGTTGGCGCTGCGAAGGTCGTTATCTCGATTGGGTTCGCCGGTGTCGACGGTGGAAACATCGATAGTGGCGATAACCGTCGACTTGCTGATGTCGGCTGGGTCAAGCTCAAGGCGCGCGTTCACCTTGCTGAATTTGCCATGCACTTTTGAGATGCCTAGGTGTGTCACAGTGAAATCGACTTCGCTATGCGCCGGGTCGGAGACCCAGGATGAGTTCTGCGCCGGGGCGAACGTAGCGGTCATGGCAAGCACGGAAAATACAAAAGCCAAACGTTTCATTGATTCGTTCCTTTTCACGGTTTGTGCGCCGTTGGATATTGAGAGTGGCGGCTCGATGGGGACATTGGTTCGAAAGCAGGAAAGGAATTGTCCGGAGCGAACTCGCTCTACTTCTTTAGACGCGCCAGCGAGATATTTGTTCCAACAAATATCATGCTTTCTCAAATGGAACGTATCGGCCTGCCGGCGGGACCTATCGGGCAGGTCAATGGGGTGGCCGGATGCTTTTGCATTCATTGCGGATAACGCTCCACCACACAACGCGCCAGCCTTGATTGCGGTCTGATATTCTCGCGCCTATGTCAGTGATGGGCAACTTCCGCCAGCTGAGCGGCGCGCAGCGGCGCACTTTCATGGCCACGTTTCTTGGCTGGACGTTCGACAGCCTGGATTTTTTCCTGCTGGTCTTTTGCGTCAAGGCGATTGCAAGCGAATTCCGCACACAGCCGTCGGCGGTGCTGGGCGCGGTGTTTATGACCCAGGCCTTCCGGCCGGTGGGCGCATTGCTGTTCGGCATGTTGGCGGATCGCTACGGCCGCAAGCCGGTTTTGATCTTCAACATCGTCAGCTTCTCGGTCATCGAATTTGCCTGCGCATTTGCGCCGTCGCTCAGCGTGCTGCTGGTGCTTCGTGCACTGTTCGGCGTGGCCATGGGCGGAGAGTGGGGAGTGGGTGCAGCGCTGGCGTTCGAATCGTTGCCGACGAAAGGACGCGGCGTGTTCTCCGGCATTCTGCAGGAAGGCTATGCGCTGGGCTCCATTCTTGCATCGGCCGCGTTCGGGCTTTTCTATCAAAGTATAGGGTGGAGAGGATTGTTCATTCTTGGCTCGCAGCCTGCCTTGCTGGTGATCGTTGTTCTGGTGCGCGTGCCGGAGTCGCCAGTATGGCTGGCCGGCGCAAAGAAGCGAATGTTGCGAGCTGCCACGGGATCGGGGGAGCCCGCGGCCTCGGCGAGCCTGATGGCGTTTCTGCCCACCTTTCTTTTTCTGATTTTGTTGATGACGGCGTTCATGAGTTTTTCGCACGGCACTCAGGATGTGTATCCAACATTTCTTGCGGTGGCGGCAAAGCTCCCACCTGAGACCATCGGCGCCATCGGCGTTTTTTATGGATTAGGCTCAATTGCCGGCGGATTTGTGTTCGGGCTGCTTTCAGAAAAATGGGGACGCAAGCGCGCCATTATTACCGCGGCGCTGCTTTCGATTCCGGTGATTCCTCTTTACGCCTACGGGCACACGGCATTTGTGCTGGGTACAGGAGCAGTGCTCATGCAGTTCATGGTGCAGGGCGCGTGGGGCGTTGTTCCTGCATATCTCACTGAGCTGTCTCCCGCTCCGGTGCGCGCAACGGCGCCGGGCCTCGCTTATCAATTAGGTGGCCTGATCACGTCATGGAATGGCAAAGGGCAGGCGCTGGCTGCGGAACGCTGGGGCAATTATCCGGCGGTGCTGGCCGTTACGGTCATCGTAGTAGCGCTGGCGCTGGCAGGGCTGGCTTCATTGGGCCGCGAGGCTAAGGGAAGAGACATGGCGGAGGCGTAATCCTGGTCCGATTTCATGGCAAGATAGCGGAATCTGACCAGGCAGAACTTTGCAGGCTGTCTACTTGCAACAACTTGTCATGCTGTCATACCAATTTTTGTCCGGATTAGCTTCACAAAGTTTAGTTCGCGGAGCTAAGATATGCGGAGCATTGCAACCCAATGCTGCTTCTCCACCAACCAAGTTGAAAATCGAACATCGGGAGTATCGGCTATGTCAGAGATTCCAGAGCTGAGAGTGACCGAAGGCAACGCTAAGAAAGTCACCCGGCGCAAGTTCATCCTCGGGGTGATTGCGAGCGGTGGCGTTGTTGCCGCGGCGAATTACAGGCTCATCTCGTCGGCTGTCCACGGCCAAATGTCTTCAGGCGATCGGCTGATCACGATCAACGTGAACGGCATGCAACGGCGCGTGGATGTGATGAAGCAGGAAACTCTGGCGTGGACGCTGCGTTACAAGCTCGGCCTCACCGGAACCAAACTGGGCTGCGATCGCGCCGAGTGCGGCGCCTGTACCGTGCTAATTGACGATGTTCCCCACTACAGCTGCTCGGTGCTCACGCACACGGTTCGCGGCCGCAAGGTGACGACCATCGAGGGCCTGGCTGCTTCCGACGGCAAGCTGCATCCGGTACAGCAGGGTGTTGTGGATGTGCAGGGCTTCCAATGCGCCTTTTGCATGTCGGGCTTCGTCATGTCGGCGGTTGGATTTCTCAAGCAGAATCCAAATCCCACGCGCACGCAACTTGCGCACGGAGTTTCCGGTAATCTGTGCCGTTGCCAGGACTACAACAAGATTCTCGACGCCCTGGAACGCGGCGCAGAGTACATGAGGAGGGCTTGAGCATGGCTGAGAACGGCAACAACAAAGCTCCCAAGCCGAAGCCGTCAGAACGTGTCTACGGCAAAGGCTACAAGCTCATCGGCAAGAACTATCAGACTGCCGACATGCTGGCCAAGGTCACCGGCAAGGCTAAGTACGCTGAGGATTTTCGCGCCGAGGGCATGCTGTTTTGCAGACTGGTGCTGAGTCCTTACCCGCACGCGCGCATTAAGAAGATTCATACGGACGATGCGATGGCGATTCCGGGCGTGAAGGCCATTCTGACCGCCGACGATATTCCCGCGCCGGCCGATAGCATGAACGACAACGGGACAGTGATCAAGGCCAGTAAGTGGGGTGAGACGGCGCTGACCAATGAGCCCATGTACCAAGGCGAACCCATTATCGCCGTCGCCGCGGTGGATGAACTGACCTGTGCCGAAGCTATTGAGAAGATCAAGATCGATTTTGAGGAGCTTCCGTTCGTCATCGATCCGCTGGAGAGCTTGCGGCCAGGCGGTGCAAATCCGCATGCAGATGGAAACGTCTGGGTGCGGCCCGAGCCACCGAATCCGCCGATCCCGGAACTGAAAGAAGTGAAGTGGACCAGCGAAGATTTTGCTGATTACGAAAAAGGCAATCTGCCCATGGGCCACGCGCCGGACACGTGGGCCTTCGGCGACATCGACGCGGGGTTCAAGAACGCCGCGCTGATTCTCGACGAGACATTTATCACCCCCGACGTGAGCCACCAATGCCTTGAAACGCGCACCGCCATGGCCTATTGGCAAAACGGCAAACTGTTTCTGCACTCGGGCACGCAAAGCACGTATCAGACACGCCCCGCAATCGCGAAGTGGATGAACATCCCGGTGGACGACATTGTGTTCATCAGCGAATACACCGGCGGCGGATTTGGCAGCAAGATCACCGGCGGATTGAGCATGATCATTCCCGCTCTGCTTTCAAAAAAGCTGAATGCGCCGGTCATGATGCGCATTAGCCGCGAAGAAGAGCATGCCATTGGCCGTGCACGCCCCAGTGTGATTGGCCGCATGAAGATCGGCTTTGGCAAAGACGGCCGCATTTTGGCGCTCGACATGTTTACCGTGACCAACAGCGGCGCTTACGATGCGCAAGGCGACGGCGCATCAGGCGCGCGCATTGTTTCGCTGTTGTATCAGCCGCAGGCCATGCGGCAGCGCGCAATTTCAGTCATGACCAATACTCCGGCGCGCAGCGCGCAGAGCGCTCCCGGCGGCATGCAGGGCATCGCGATCATTGAACCGATTCTGGCAAAGGCTGCGCGCAAGCTCGGCTTAGACCAGGTGGATATTCGGCGTGTGAACTGCCCTGAAGGCAAAGCTAAATTTGGCGCCGAGGTCAAGGGTAAACGTGGATACGCAACCAGCTGCTTCCTGAAGGAGGCGCTCGACCGTGGTGCTGAGCAGTTCCGCTGGAAGGAACGTGCGGCACGCAACCCGAAGCGCATAGGAACCAAGGTGCGCGGCGTCGGCGTTTCGTTGAGTTGCTACGTTGGCGGCTCAGTTGGATTTGACGGCTTGCTGGTGATCACGCCGCAGGGCCGTGTGCAATTTCAATCGGGCATCGGAAACCTGGGAACCGAAGCGGTGATTGACGTACATCGCGCAGGCGCGGAACGGCTTGGGATTCCCTGGGAGATTTGCGACATCGTGTGGGGCGACACTTCAAAGCACGTTCCGTACACGTGCGCCTCAGGCGGCAGTCAGACCACACACGCGATGACGCGCGCCTCATACGCAGTTGCCGACGAAGCGATCTTAAGGCTCAAAGAAATCGCGGCAAAGAAGCACGGTGGCAAGCCGGAAGATTACAACGTAGCCAACGGGCACGTGTCCCACAAAGGTGGCGGCGGAGGCATGACCTTTGCTGAGGCCGCGCAGCGCGCAATTGTTCTGGGCGGCATCTACGATGGCCACGAAGCAAATCCCGAAGTCAATAAGATGACAAAGGCATCGGTTACGGGACTGGCCGGACAGGGACTGGTTGTTTCAGCTAAAGACAAGTTCCCGCATGACGGCAACTCATTTTCCTACGTGGCCGCGTTCGCTGAAGTTGAAGTGGATGTGGAGACAGGCAAGTATTTCATCACCGACTTCCTGGCATACGCGGATGTGGGTACGGTGTTGCATCCGGCCGCGCTCGGTGGACAGATTCTTGGGCGCACGACACTTGGTATTGCTCACGCCATTGGACAGAAGTGGGTATATGACCCGCACTATGGTGCTCCCGTGGCGAGACGGTTCTACAGCAACAAGCCGCCGACGATTCTGGATGTGCCCAATGACATGCAATGGGAGGCGCTCGATATTCCCGATCCGGAGACGCCGGTGGGTGCGCGTGGTATTGGCGAGCCTCCAGTTGGAGGCGGTTGCGCTGCAATTTTGAACGCACTTGCAGACGCAGTTGGCGATGAAATATTCCGACGCGCGCCGGTCAATGCTGACACGATTCTGGCGTCATTGGAAGCGGGACGTCCGATGCAACATCCCCTGATGGCACACATCTGAGAACGGTGTGAACGGAGAGAGCTATGGCAGTAATACGAGACGTAATGCCCGCATTTGATCTGCTGCAGCCCGCATCGGCGGCTGATGCGCAGAAGCTGCTGCAGCAGTACGGGGAAGATGCCTGGATCATGGCCGGCGGGCTCGACAGCTTCGACTGGCTGAAAGACCGCATCAAGAAACCGAAGGTGTTGGTCGATCTGAGCGGCATCAGCGAAATGTCGGGTGTTCGCGAAACGGGCAATGGCGTTGAAATTGGCGCCATGACTACGCTGACTGAGATTGCGCACCATCCGGTGATCAAGTCGCAATACGGCGTGCTCTCGCAGGCTGTTGAAGTTGTGGCTTCGCCTCAGATCCGCAATCAAGGCACGCTCGGCGGCAACGTCTCGCAGGATACGCGCTGCTGGTACTACCGCGATGGATGGCCGTGTTATCGCGCCGGCGGCAATATTTGTTATGCTGACACGCCAGTGGGCCGCAATCGCGAGCACGCCATCTTCGGTGCTAATCGCTGCGTGGCCGTGCATCCATCCGATTCCGTTCCCGCGCTGATTGCGCTCGATGCAAAATTCGTCATCCAGACGCCTAAGGGCGAAAAGGTTGTGGATGCCGAAGATTACTTTGTCGGTCCCGACATCGACATTACGCGTTTGAACATCATTCAGCCGGGCGAGCTGCTCACCACCATTCGCATTCCAAATACCTGGGCGGGTGCGAAGTTCTATTTTGAAAAAGTGCGCGACCGCAACGTATGGGATTTCCCGCTGATGAACGTTGCATCTGCAATGAAAGTATCGGGCGGAAATATCGACAGCATGCGCATCGCGGTAAATGCGGTTGCGCCCAAGCCCATGCGGCTGAAAGCAGTTGAAGATGCGGTGCGCGGCAAGCCGGCAAATGCCGACACGGGCGAAATGGCAGGCAAGCTGGCGGTTCAGGGTGCGGTTCCCCTGCAATTCAACGCATACAAGATTCCGTTGATGAGGAACCTTGTGAAACGCGCCATCGGTGGCGTGCAGGAGGCACAATGGGCTTGATTCAGTGGGCAACCAGTCCCTGGGGCAACTCGGTTCCGATTCACATTGCGTGGTACCTCATCTGGGTGTGCGCGATTTCGGGACTGCTGTTCATGATCGTGCACGCGCTCTACGTGGGCATCTTTGCCAAGCCGAAAAAGTTTGCGGTCAACGACACGCCGGCGGCAGTGGCGGCAATCCCCGAGCGCGTGCCCAGGCACTCGTTTGTGGCGCGCGCGTTCCACTGGGTGATGGCGATTTCCATGCTCGCGCTGTTGGTCACTGCGTTCTTGCCGAAGGTGGGCGTCAAGTTCGATTGGGTAACGTATCACTGGATCGCGGGACTGGTGTTGTCGGCCTCCGTCATCTTCCACATTGTGCATGCGTCTTTCTGGCTGGACTTCTGGTCCATCTGGCCCGACAGTATTGACCTGCGCGATGCCAGGCGAAGGATGATGCGCGCGTTCGGCAAAGATGCGCCGCCGCCGGACCGTTTTGCAAAGTATCCACTTGAGAACAAGTTCTATCACTTCGTGATTCTGTGTTCTGGGCTAGCAGTCATCGCGACCGGCCTGTTCATGATGAAGCGTGTGAACACGTTCGGAATCTTTTCGCGCAACCCGTACGTCTTCGGCGACCTGACGTGGGGCATGATGTATGTGCTGCACGGCCTCGCCGGTGTCGGGCTGATCGCGCTCATTATGGTGCATGTGTATTTCGGCATCCGGCCAGAAAAGCTGCCGATCACCAAGTCGATGATTTTTGGCTACATGGACCGCGAGTTCTATCTTGAAGAGCACGATCCGCAGCGGTGGGCGGTTGAACCAGCAAAGAAAGGTCCGGGCTACGCACCCAGCGATGCAGACTGATATTCAGGAACGTTGCGACAAAATCGAATCCAGTTATGAATTCATGCTTTCCTACGCAGCGCAGGGATTGCTGACCGATGAGGGCAGCCCATCCGGCAAGCAATTGCGCGAGCAACTTGCCAGCATGGTTCAGGCTCTGCGCGGATTGAGCGATAGCTGCGCCGACCTGATGAGGCAGGAGCAACTATCTCCTGCGGATCGTTACCGGGCATATTTTGACGTGCTGGCGAGAGATGCAAATAAGGCATTGGTGGCGGCTGACCTGGTGCTGGCGCAACCGTCGATCAGTTCGCAGCTCATCGATAATTTGAATGCGTCCATGCATGTGCGCGCGCTGCTTACCGATCTGTTTCTGATTGCGGAGATACTGGAGCTAAGGCAGACGCGCCTGCAAGCTGACCTCAATGTACTCTCCTGAAGTCCTCGATCACTTCGAGCATCCGCGGAACGCGGGAACAGTTGCCGACCCTGATGCTTCAATCCAAATTGAAAACCCGGCATGCGGCGACGTGCTGCATCTCTCTCTCAAACTGATTGACAATCGCATCGGCGGAATTCGCTTTCTTGCTAGAGGTTGCGTGTGCTCCGTGGCGTGCGGATCCGCGCTCACCGAACTCGTGCTCGGCAAGACGGTAGAACAGGCAAGGGGACTCAAGCGAGAGGAACTGATGCAGGCCGTGGGTGGTTTGCCGCCTGCTTCAGCGCATGCAGTTCACTTGGCCATGGATGCGCTTGCCGCCGCGCTCGACCAGATTGCGGGGAACCATCGGATCTGAGTCGATCAGAGTTTCGACGTTTCGTCATGAGCCAGCGCCGCGTATTGTTCTGGCGTATTTACA
>Ga0265342_10000104_pt1 | contig 94148 bp, 80 predicted proteins | sample 4CB327metaG_FD_203125 | JGI IMG/M metagenome (GOLD analysis project Ga0265342, IMG submission 203125) | Rhizosphere microbial communities from Carex aquatilis grown in University of Washington, Seatle, WA, United States - 4-CB3-27 metaG | ecosystem: Host-associated > Plants > Roots >...
CGTCCACGGCCGGCAGCGTAGCAGAGGCGGCGCCGTTGTAAGCTCCCTCGACGGCGAGGCGTTCACATGGCGAGATTACCGATTGTCGGCGTGATGGGCTCGGGCAGCGAGGCGCACGAACGGCGCGCCCAGCAGGTGGGGAGCTGGCTCGCGACCGAGGGGGTGCACCTGCTGACCGGCGGGGGCGGTGGCGTGATGACGGCGGTCTCGAAGGCGTTCCACGAGACCGCGGGCCGCCGCGGGCTGGTCATCGGCGTGATTCCGTCCTCAGCATCGGACCCGGCGGAACCGAAGCGCGGGTATCCCAATTCCTGGGTCGAGATCCCGATCTTCACGCACCTGCCTCTCACCGGCGAACGCGGCGCCGACCCGCTGTCGCGCAACGCCATCAACTTGCTCAGCTCCGACGTGGTGATCTTCTTGCCGGGCGCCGCGGGCACGGCCAGCGAGGCGCACCTCGCGGTCGCCTACGAGAGACCGGCGATCGCTTATATCTTGTCGCGCAGCGAGATCCCGAACCTACCCGCCGGCCTCCCCGACACGGCGTCGTTCGATGAGGTCCAGCGGGTCGTACGCGCGGCGCTGAGTCGCGTCGAGCGATAGCGCGCGCGCGCGCGCCAACATCGGCGGCGACTACGGCTAGTGATGGTCGGCGCCGCCGTGGTGGTCGTCGCGGCGGTTGAAGATATCCTTGCCAAACGGTTTCAGGCCGGCGGTCGACGCGAAGCCCAGGTGCCCGTGGCCGTCGTCTCCGCCGCGGGTGATGCCCAGGATGTCTTCGTAGCTGCGCAACGCCGAGAAGTGATTGTAGTAGCCGGTGGTGTTGACCGTGCCCGGCTCGATGAATCGCGGGTTGAACAGGACCGCGCCGATCTGACCGCCGCCCGGATAGACGAAGGTCGTCGTCGGCGGAATCTGGAAGCCGAACAGTCCGAGGATCGGGCTGAACCCGGGGTTGCTCACGTTGGGGCCGGTCGGCGAGCCGCAATCGGCCTGGTTCGCCGCTGGACAGGCGCGCGCATCGGTGGGGCTGGCCTCGTCGAAGGTGATGACCACCAGCATCTTGCCGCTGCGGTACGCGGGCGACGCGAAGATCATCGGCATCCAGTGCTTCAGCCACAGGTCTGCGCCGACGAGGCCACCCGCGTGCCCGCCCTCGGTGTTGGTCCCGGTGCAGGTCGCATCGTGGCCGTCGTCGCAGAGGTTCGGCGTGATGAACATGAACGCCGGCGTGGTCTCGGGCTTGCGCAGATCCTCGAACAGGTGCCCCGCGAAGGTGTCGGCGCCGCCGTTCGTGCCGACGGTGATCTGACCCAGCGGTACGACGTGCGCGTCGCAGCGGGTCTGGTCGTCGATCACTGAGTGAAAGTACACGAACGGGTTGTGCCGCGTAGCGTACTGGTCGTTGGCGGCCGCGCTGTTGGAGTTGTCGACGCCGCCGATTGGCGCGTGCGCGCAGGTCGTGCCGCCCATCGGATCGGGGGTGCCATAGTCGCGTACCGGATCGTTGCCCATGTCCTCGGCGTACGAGCGCCAGCGGAGGCGGCGATCGTGATGGCGCCATTCGTCGGCCTTCATTGCGTCGAGCTGGTCGCCGACGGTGCGCACACCCTTCGACGTCGCGGTCGGCGCCGGGAAGACGCAACCGTCGCCCACGACCTGGCCCGGGAAGCTCGCCTGATCGGGCGCGTCGTCGCCGGGCGTGACGTCGGTGAATCCGCCCACGATCGGTGGATGACTCAGCGACGCGAGGTCGATGCAGTCGTTGTTGGTCGACGACGTCGGCGCCTGCCCCGACACCTGCGACAAGTAGTTGCCCAGGCTGACGTGGCTGGTCGCGAAGTAGTTGTTGACGAGCTCGCCCTGCCCGAGCAGCACCGTGTTCAGGTAGACCGCCGGCGAACTCGGCCCGAACGTGTCGTCAAAGCTCTCGTTCTCGAGGTCGATCACCAGCACGTGCTCGATCGCGCCTTCGGGGACGGCGGCGCGTTCGATGCCGCCGCGGACGTCGCAACGATCATCGGCGACGGCGTGCGACGAGATCGCAGGGACCGCGGCGCAGGCGGCCGCGACGCAGAGCTGGCGCGCACGAACGGAAAACCGGCGAGCAATCGTAGATGCCATGACCAGACCCTACGTAGCCCCGCGTCCGTGCGCGGTGAAATCTCGGTGACGGAGCAATGACAACCGGCGCACGCGCAGCCGTGCGCCGGTCACACTGATCGCGCGCCGGCGCTGACGGCTACGGAACGATCGGCGGTGGAGGCGGCGGTGGCGCCGGTGGCGGTGGCGGTGGAGGCGGCGCCGACGGTGGCGGCGCGCCCGGCGGCGGCGGCGGCGGTGGCGGTGGCGCCGAGCCCGGCGGCGGCGGCGGTGGTGGCGGTGGCGGTGGCGGCGCAGCCGGTGGCGGCGGCGGCGCCGGTGGCGGCGGCGGCGGTGAAGGCGGCGGCGGGGGTGGTGGCGGCGGCGGCGCCGCGGGCGGCGGCGCGTTCGGCGGCACCAGCGGCGGCGGCGGCGGCTTCTGGTCCGGCTGCACGCAGTTGGTGACGTCGAAGAGCATGAACTCGAGCACCTTCTCTTGCGGCGTCAGCGGCGCGTCCGCGCCGCACTCCGTCGGGAACGCGATGCCCGCGTTCGCCGAGTTCGCGACGTGGAAGTCGCTGAACAGAACGCGACCGCACTGCATCGGGTTTGGCGCGGCGGCCGTGGGAACCGGCGTGTTGAACGTGTAGTGCTGGATGGTCCCTGGGTTGTTCGTGAAGATCCATTGCTGCGACGGCGGCACCAGCGAGTTCAGGTTGAGATCGTGGCGCGGTTGATGGATCTGAATCTGCGTTTGATTGTTGACGATCGTTCCGGCACCGACGCCGACCAGCCACTGGGCGAAGGCGACGCCTTTCGGGACCGTCTGATCGACAATGCCGGTCAACGGATCGGCGGGGAAAGCCTGCGCAACGTGGGTCCAGTCCGCCGTCTTGTCGAACGTTGGTTGCAGGTACAGCCACGCGTAGCTGTAGTGCGTCGCGAAGACGCGCCCGCCCACGTTGGTGTAGTCGACGACGTTCTGCTGATTGGCCGGCGGCGGGTCGTTCACGCCGTTCGTATCCATCGGCGGCCGGACGCCCCAGCACGGCAGCAACAACAGATCGTAGTTGGCCAGCGTCGGCGGCGAGCCCGCCGGCGCCGGCACCGTTGGCGACGACGTGGTCAGCGTGGTCCACGACGTGTTATTGCCCTTCGTCGACCCATTGCCGACGTAAACGTGGACGCGGCCGTTGCCCGTGGGGTCGGTGAACTCGGTGTCATCGATGCCGACCTTGCGCAGCACGCACTCCAGCGCATCGACGTTGCCGGTCACGAACGCCATCTGGGGGATGTCGCCCTCGGCCTTGGTGCGCGGCAGGCGCGACTGGTCGGGCGTCAGCGGGTTGTCGACGCAGGGGAGCGTGTTGATGAAGATCTGTCGCCGCCACCGGCCGAGCTGGATGACGACCGGGATATTGTTACCGACCGGAACGTTGGTCAGCTTGAACTTGCCGTCGGGCCCGCTCGTGGTGGTCACCAGCGGATCGCCGGTCAGGTCGGAGCCGCACTGATCGCAGGTGACGCCGCGGCCGAACGCGGTCACCGTGCCGTTCGGGACGTAGATGACCGCGTTGTAGAGCGGGTCGGGCGTCCCGAAGCGCGGTGGCGTCGGCGCGAAGACCGTGCCGCTGATGCTGGTCGTGCCGCCGTTGGGGCAGGTCGTCTGCAGTGGGCAGAGGTTGATGCAGGGCTTGGACACGCCGCAGATGTTGGGGCCGGCGCCGCCGCAGACCTGGCCGTTCGGGCAGGTGTTGCCGCAGTTCATCGAGCCGCCGCAGCTGTCGCCGATCGTGCCGCAGTACTGCACGCCCGCCTGAGGCGTGCAGCTGCCGGGCACGCAGGCCGGGTCGCCGCACAGATAAGAGACGCCGCGCCCGCCGCACGTCCCGGGCGCGGTGCAGTCGGCGCAGTTGATGGTGCCGCCGCATCCGTCGCCGATCGGGCCGCAATAGTGACCGCCGTTGAAGATGCAGGCCGCGGGCGTGAGCGGCGTGCAGGTGCCGCCGCCGCACAGGTTGGTGACGCCGGTGCCGCCGCAGGTCTGACCGGCCGGGCAAGCCGCCGCGCAGTTGAGCGAGCCGCCGCAGCCGTTGCCGATGATCCCGCAGTACTGGCCGCCCTTTGGCGTGCAGGTGGCGCCCGGGCAGGTGGGCGAGCCGCAGGCGTTGGCGATCCCGGCGCCGCCGCAGGTCTGGCCCGCCGGGCAGCTGTTGCCGCAATCGAGACCCCCGCCGCAGCCGTTGCCGATGATCCCGCAGTACTGGCCGCCGGGAAGTGAGCAGGTCTGGGTGGACACGCAATTGTTCACACCGCAGACATTCGCGACACCGCCGGCGCCGCAGGTCTGGCCCGTCGGGCAATTGCCGCAGTCGAGCTGCCCGTCGCAACCGTTGCCAATCAGCTGGCAGTACTGGCCGCCCGGCGGCGTGCACGTCGTCTTCGTGCAATTGGGCTGGCCGCAGATGTTGGGCAGGTTGGCGCCGCAGACCGTCCCGGCCGGGCAGGTGTTGCCGCAATCGACCTGGCCGCCGCAGCCGTCGCCGATCAGGCCGCAATAGGTCGCGCCCGGCACCGAGCAGCTTGTCACCGTTGGCGAGCAGCCGGGCGGAAGGCAGATGTGCTTGGTCGCGTCGCAGAACGTACCGGTCGGGCACGCACCGCAATCCAGAGCGTGCTCGCAACCGTCGCCGATCGTGCCGCAGTACTGCCCGCCCTGGAACGTGCACGCCGTCGGCGTGCAGTTGGGTTTACCGCAGATCCCGTGCACGTTGGCGCCGCAGGTCTGGCCCGTGGGGCAGGTGCTGCCGCAATCGACCATGCCGCTGCAGCCGTCGCCGACGACGCCGCAGTAGTTGGCACCGCTGACCGTGCAGCTCACCAGGCTCGGCGAGCACCCGGGGACGATGCAGATGTGGCTGGTCGTGTCGCACGCCATGCCGGTCGGGCAGTCGCCGCACGCCAGGTTGTGCCCGCAGCCATCGCCGATGTTGCCGCAATACTGGCCGCCCGCCACCGAGCAGGTGTGGGGCATACAGGCTGGATCGCCGCAGACGTTGGGGATGCCGGTGCCGCCGCAGGTCTGCGGCGCCGTGCAGGTGTCGCCGCAGACGATCTGGTGCCCGCAGCCGTCGCCGATCGTTCCACAGTAGGTCACCGGCCCGCCGGTGCAGGCCGCGATGGTCGGCACGCATCCTGGCGTGCCGCACAGACCCGGGACGCTGGTGCCACCGCAGGTGTCGGGCGCCGTGCAGTCGGGGCAGTGGATGACGCCCTCGCAGCCGTCGCCGATGTCTCCGCAGTACTGTCCACCGGACGGGTTACAGGTGGTGACGGTCGGCGTGCAAGGCGGACGGTCCGGCGGCGGAGGCAGGTCGCGGTAGTGGATGTCGGGGGCGGCGTCGATCTCGACGTTCAGCGAAGCGTCGCTCGACGGCCGGTCCATCCGGAAGGTGCAGCCAGCGACCAAGGAAGCCAGCGCAAGTACGGCCGAAGCCCGAGCCCGAAAATAGGTTTTCATCGTGAGTCCCCTGACGACCGAGCCGCGAGGCGCGTCGAACGGAGCTGGTATTCCAAAGCACCAGAAAATAAACGTGGTGCCTCTTTTTGCCCGGCTCACCACGCGCCGTCAACCCCTCTTTTTATGTGTTTTCGGAAACGGCTCAGAAGTTTTTGATCGGACTCACGATGTGGCCCTTCAAACAAATTTCCCTCAGTGCTTCAGTGTCCGCGGCGACGCTCTGGCTGCTCAAACTTCTTTGGCACACCGGCGATCGGTGACCGGTTGGCGGTGACCTGCCGCACGCCTCCGGCATTCGGCGGTGGTGTTCCGCGGAGATCTCGGGGAGCATGCCGGCCGTGAAGTTCGGATTCTTCGCCGACCCCGACCGCACCCGCTACTGCTACCTCCGCCTGCGGCGTCTCAAGAAAGCGATCGCCGATACGAACGTTCTCGACGCCGTGGCCGCGCAACTCGAGGTTCCAGTCGAGCCTCGCTCCTCGCCACGCGACAAGCTGGCGGCGCTCGAGCAGCAGATCGAGCGCCTGTGCGCGAGCTCGTCCTCGATCTGGCACCAGGCACCGGCGCCCGATGTGCTGGCGGCGGCGCTGTTCGCGGCGTCCAAACGTGCCGAGGGCGTGCTCGGCGAGCTGTTTAGCCCGGCGCCCACCGCCGCGGCGCTGGGGCCGGGCGTGTCGAACTGGATGGACGCCGGAGGCCTGACGCTGTTCAACCGCCTGCCGTCCGGCACCCCATTCGACCGGGTCGGCTTTCACAAGGCCGCCTTTTCCGGGCTGCGTGTCGTGGGGGTCGCCATCAAGAACGACGCCAGCGAGATCGACGACGTGCTCGAGGCTATGAAACCCTTCGCGCGATTCACGCAGTCGATCCAGCTGGCGCTGACGCCCGCAGTTGCCGCCGAGTATCTGACTGCATGCGCAACCGCGACTGGTCGCTGGGACGGCGGGGCGCTCGCGCGCCGGCTGCAGCCCCTGGGCGTAGGCCTCTTGATGGTCGAAGGCGACGCCGTCTCCCAGGCGGTTCTCCCCAAGACCCGGGCCATCGACGGCGAATCGCTGAACGCGCTGATGGCGGCGTTCGGCACGCGCGTCTGACCCCCGGCCCCCCCTCCGACGCTCGGGCGGGCGTTCCGCGAGCAAAGCGCCCGGAGAGTGCAGCGCGTGATAGGGTGCGCCCGTGCGGAGCGGGGGCGACCATTCCACCGAGGGCTTGGTGACGGGCGGAACGGAGACCGCTCCGATCTCGAGAGCCGGAGCCGAGGCCGATAGTCAAGCGGCGCTGCGCGCGAGCGAGCAGAGGTTTCGCGCGCTTTTCGAGGCGATGGGCGAGTCGATCATGCTCTGCGAGCTCGTGCGGGGCTCCGACGGCCGCGCGATGAGCTGGCGCTATCTCGAGGTCAACGCCACCTTCGAGACACAAAGCCAGCTACCGCGCGCGCATTTCGAGGGCAAGCTGCGCACCGAGATCGGCGTCGCCAGCGACGACCGGCTCCTGCCGATGTTCGAAAGTGTCGTCGATCGCGGCGAGACGATCCGCTTCGAGTACGTGTCGACGCACGGGCGCTGCTACGCCGTGACCGCCTTCGCGTGTGGCGTCGAGCGCTTCGCCGTCATCTCGGATTTCATCAGCGCGAACCAGCGCGCCGAAGAGGCCGCGCGCGAGAGCGCCGCGCGCCAGACGTTCTTGCTGGCTCTCAGCGACGCCGTACGTCCCCTGATCGACCCGGTGGCGATCCAGGACGCCGCGGCCAACTTACTGGCGGCGCACCTGGGCGTCGCGCGCTGTTACTACGCCGAGTTCGATGAGGACATGGGCGCCCTGACGATTCACCGCGAGTTCGTTCGCGGGGGTCTGCCGAGCATGTGCGGCGTCTATCCCGTGACCGAGGCGGGGCGCGTCCTCGAGGTCCTGCGCAGCGGCCGGCCGTTCATGACCCGGGACTGGCTGGCCGAGCCCGATCCTCCCCGGCGCGCCGGCAACCCGGCCTATGGGATGCGGGCGCACCTGACCGTTCCGCTCGCCAAGGGGGGGCGCGTGCTCGGCTCTCTGACCGTGAGCGACAGCGTCGCGCGGGACTGGACTCTGTTCGAGATCTCGCTCGTCGAGGAGACGGCCGAGCGTACCTGGGCCGCCGTCGAGCGCGCATATGTCGCGACCACGCTCAAGAACCGGGAATCGCACCTGGCGTTCCTCGACGAGATCTCGCAGGCGATGGCGGTCGCGGCGCCGGAATGCGAGATCCTGAACCGGATCAGCGAGCAGATCGCGGCCCACCTGCACCTGACCCAATGTACGTTCCTCGACGTCGACGGCGCGCGCGGCCAGTTGACCACGACCTTCGGCTGGCAGGTGAACGCGCCGGTGCAGGGCATTCCGCGGGTCTATCGTATGTCCGACTATTTGGCGGCAGAGTTCGAAGCCGCGGTGCGCGCGGGCGAGACGATCGTCGTGAGCAACACCGAGTCCGATCGACGCACCGACCCGCAGGCGTGTGCGCGGTTGGGGATCGGCGCTTTCGTGACCGTGCCCTTCCATCGCGAGGGCGAATTGAAGTTCATGCTCGCCGTGGCCGACAACCGGTCGCGGGAGTGGCGAACCGGCGAGCACGTCGCGGTCGCGCTCGAGGTAGGCGAGACCCGCATCGGTGAGCCAGACCAGCGCGCGGCGGCGGTCACGCGCGTCGCGCACGCGTTCGAGCAAGCCGTCGCGTTCCAGGTGATCGACCACCTCGCTGACCACCGACTGCGCGCGCTCGAGGTGCCGCGCCATCTCGCCCACGGTCAGCGGTCCCGCGACCGTCAGATGCTGCAAGATCGCGCGCGACGCGGCCGGAAGACCGTCACGCTTGGCATCCCGCCGGTGGAAGCGCAGGTAGACTGCGGGGAACAGCTCGGCGAACGCCGCCGCCGCCGTACCGGCCGCCGCCTCGGACGTTCCCTTGGATCTCGGGTTTCCAGCCATGGTCGACAGCGACGCTAGGAGCAGCGGGATCCATCGTCAATCCCGATGCATTTGGGCTGCCACTCCGCTTTCCGGAGACTGTCCCGATCCCTGTCACGAGCCGGATCATTTCCGGCCCAGAGACGTCGCACAAACGTGACGATACGCCGGACGCCGCACAATAGATTCACTGACCGAGTACCGCAGGTCTGCGCGCATCACTCGGGAGGATGGATGATCATGAAGCACCGCAAGCTTCTTCGTTCCGCTCTATTTGGCTTCGCGCGATATGGCATCGCGATCGGCGCCGTGGCTCTCTCCACGCAAGCCCGCGCCGACGGCGGCGCTGCGCCGTTACAGCTGGCGACCGGCCAGCTCATCACGCCGACCGCGCCGCGCGGCGCGGTCCAGCAGTTCCTGAACCCGGGTCTGGCCGCGTATCCCGATTTCATCGCCGGCATGGCCGTGCGCTCGCGCCTCAGCCCCGACGGTTCGACGCTGGCCGTGCTGTGCGCGGGCCAGAACTCGCTCTACAAGCCGGACGGCACCCTCGACACGCCGGCGTCGACTCAGTTCATCTTCATCTACGACGTGAGCGGTGCTCACCGTGAGTCGCCGGTGCTGACGCAGGTGATCCCGCAGACCAACTCCCACGTCGGTCTGGTCTTCTCGCCCGACGGCGGCACGCTGTACGCGACGAGCGGTCGCGACGACTCCGTCTACGCTTACACCAAAGCGTCCGGGCCGTGGGCGCTCGGCTCGACGATCGCGCTCGGCCACGCCAACAAGGGCGTCGGCCTCGGGGTCAGCCCGAATGCCTCGGGCTTGGCCATCTCGGCCGACGGTAAGACGCTGGTGGTTGCCAACAACTACAACGATTCGATCAGCGTCATCGACGTCGCGACCGGCACGGTCCGCTACGAGCATGATCTCCGCCCGTTCTTCGCCGGCAACGAGGGAACCGACGGTGGCATCGGCGGCACCTTCCCGTTCGCGGTCGCGATCAAGGGCAACACCGTCTACGTCTCGTCGGATCGCGATCGCCAGGTGGTGGTGGTCGACATCAGCTCGCTGATGGCGGGGCGCCTGATCGCGCGCGTCCAGCTCGACGGCAACGCGCTGGGGATGACGCTCAGCCAGCACGGCGGGCACCTGTTCGTCGCCGAGGACAACGCCGACCAGGTCGCCGTGATCGACACTGGCTCGAACCGCCTGGTCGCCAAGATCGATGCGCGAGGTCCGGCCAATCTGCTCTCCGACGGCCACGGCCTCGACTTCGATCGCGACTACGACGACCAGCCCCGGCACAGCCGGCTCACCGGCGCCGCGACCTTCGCGGTGACGCTTTCGCCCGACGGCAAGACGCTCTATGCAGTGAACTCGGGGTCGAACTCGATCGCGGTCATTCCACTGCACGGCAAGGACGCATACCGGGTCGCGGGCCTGATCCCGACTGCCTACGATCCCCACGACATCACGTTCAGCGCCGATGGCCGCTCGATGTACATCGTGAACGGCAAGAGCGTGACGGGTCCCAACCCGGGCCACCTGTCCAGCAACACCGCCGCGATCACCGCGTTCATGTATCCCGGTGGCAACACCCTCGCCGCCGCGCTCGCGCGCGCCACCAACCAGTATCAGTTCCAGCTGGAGCGCGCGTCGCTGGTCACCGCGCCCGTGCCCGAGGACTGGGAGCTCGATCGCCTCACGCGCAGGGTCGCGGAGAACAACTTCTACAGCAACGATGCCAGCGAGCACGAGCAGCGCGTGGTGCGCTTCCTGCGCAAGCACATCAAGCACGTGATCTACATCGTCAAAGAGAATCGCACGTTTGATCAGATCCTCGGCGATCTGACCAACGGTGCGAACGCCGATGAGTCGCTCAACCAGTTCAGCGCCGCGATCACGCCGAACTTCCACAACATCTCCAAACAGTTCGTCACGCTGGACAACTTCACGGACCCCGGCGACGGCAGCATGGATGGCTGGTCCTGGGCGCTGCAGGGCCGCGTCACCAATACCGAGACCATTACCCAGCAAATCAACTACGCGTTCGTCAACCGCGGTCTCTCCTACGAATCCGAAGGGACCAACCGTAACGTTCCGGTCAACCTGGCAACCGTCGCCGATCGCGACGCCGTGTCGGGCGTAGCTGGGACGACGAACTATTCGACAGCGGCGGCGACGGTGCCCGGTGGCGCTACCAATCTGCTCACCGGCACTGGAAACCACGCTTCGGCGGACGCGCCGTTCGGCGCGCAGGGCGGCTACATCTTCGACGCGGTTCTGCAGGCCGGGTTGACCGTGCGCAACTACGGCTTCCACGTGAACAACATCGGCGCTTCCGGCACGATCACCGCTCCGGTGAGCGATCCGTTCACCGCGGGCATCATCCAGGTCGCTCCGCTGGACCCGCCGCTCGCCGCGCTGACCGACGTCTACTTCCGCGGATACGACAACGTCTATTCGGACGTGTGGCGCTACAACGAGTGGAAGCGCGAGTTCGATCAATTCGTCGCCGCCGGCAACTTGCCCAGCCTTTCGATGGTGCGCTTCAGCCACGATCACATGGGCAACTTCGCAACCGCGTTCGGTGGCTTGAATACGCCCGAGACCCAGCAGGCCGACGACGACCTGGCGGTAGGCCGCCTGGTGCAGGCGGTGTCGCAGAGCCGCTACGCCAGCGACACGCTGATCATCGTGACCGAGGACGACTGCCAGGACGGACCGGACCACGTCGACTCGCACCGCGCGACCGCTTACATGGTGGGGCCGTACGTGAAAAAAGGCGCGATTGTCAGCACCCACTACAGTCAGGTGAACGCGCTGCGCACCATCGAGGACGTCCTCGGCACGCAGCACGTCAACCTGAACACGGGGTTCCAGCGGCCCATGACCGACGTGTTCGACATCCGCTCGTCGGGCGACTGGAGCTACACCGCCGAGGCGTCGACCGTGCTGTCGGGCACCGCCATCGCGCAGGCGCTGGGGGGCCTCGGCGTGAAGTACGCGCGCGGCCCGGTGGTCAAGCCGAAGCACGACTCGCGCTACTGGGCCAAGGCCACGGCCGGCTTCGACTTCTCGGACGCCGACCGCGTGCCGCCGGCGAAGTTCAATCGCGTGATCTGGAAGGGCCTCAAGGGCAACAAGCCCTACCCGGCGATGATGGGCGCGCACCGCGAAGCCCGCCAGCTGGCCGACCGCGACGACGACTAGGTCGGCGGAGCGTTACCGATCGGGCGCCGCCCGACAGCCATCCGTCGCTGTCGCGCGGCGCCTTTTCATTTCGCTGAAGCTACCAGACCAGCGCCGGACGGTGAGGCGGGCGACGCGCGGTCGCGAACGCCTGCACCGACGGCCGCTGCCACTCGCGCTCCGCGAATGTCTTCAGGCGCGCCGGTAGCGGCTGATGCGTCTTCAATAGCCGCTGCAGCATCATCGCCAGATCGGTGTCGGCGATCGACCAGGAGCCGAAGAGCGGGCCCCCATCCGCGGGGACGATCCGCTCGGCGAAGCCGACCAGCTTTTCCAGCGCGCGCAGCGCCACCGGCGATAGCGGCGCGTAGGGCGGCAAGCTGTCGTGGGGATAGAAAACGTACTCGGTCGAGCGCTCCTCGCGGATCGGCCCCAGGTCGCTGCGCACCCAGGCCATGATCTGCCGCGCCCGCGCGCGCGCCTCCAGCTCGCGCGGCAGCAGCGCGGCGTGCGCCGGCGGTGGCCATTTATCGTCGAGGTACTCGATGATTGCGCTCGACTCCGACAGCGAGAACGCGCCGTCGACCAGCGCCGGGACACGCGCTGTGAACGACGTTTCCACGTAAGTGGGGGCGCGTTGCGCGCCCTCGTGCAGCGCGACGGTCTGCACCTCGAATGGCAGCTCCTTTTCGGTGAGCCCGACGAACGCGGACAGCACGTATGGGCTGTTCCACGTCGAGTTGCCGTACAGAATCAGCTTCGAGGGCGCGGTGGTCGACATCGGCGGCTCCTCAGCGCGGCGGGCGCTTCTGCCCGGTCGGGATCGATCGGCGACTGACCGTGTTGGCTTCGTCGGTGTAGACCAGGATCTGTTCGTACGACGAGTCCCGAGTCGCGCTGTTGAACGCCGGGAACCCGAGATGCAGCAGGAGCGGGTTGATGGTCTCGATGCGATAGCAGATCACCGACACACCCTCGCGAGGCGCATCCAACAGCGGCGCGAAGGCGGTGAATCGCTCTTTGTTGTATTTGCGCACGACCAGGCTGCGCTTCGCGACCAGCGGCTCCAGCGTGGCGACGCAGCGGGCTTCCTCGTCGCTGGCCAGGAAGTCGATCTGCGGCGGCAAGAGGTCGGGAAGGCGCCGCGCGTAGGCTTGCCCATCCGGCGACAGGCCCAGTGACCTGTAGTCGATGACGCCGTGTCGGACCAGATAGAACTGTCTCATCATGTTCGTCCCCCTTGTTGCGGCTCGGCGTCAGCCTAGCGCAAAAAAGAGACGTGGCGATGAACGCGTGGACGGAGCCGGGTCCCCCGGCGGAGTCCTCTGCGGGAGGGTTTGGGAACCCTCCGAGGGTTCCCATCTTGACGACGAACGGTTCCCGCAGCGAGCGTCAGCGCGGCAGCGGAGATGACGGCAACGGCTGGTCGTCGAGCACGTCGAGGTCGTCGGCGGGATCCCACTCGACGGCTTCGCGGCGAGGCGGGCCGCTGGGGGCGGGAGCCGGTGCGGCGGCTGCGGTCGCCGGCGTCGCCGCTACGGGAATCCCCCGAGCGGTCGGGGTCTCGCGGGTCGGAGCGGGAGCGCTGGCCAGCGGGCGCGACGTCGCCGCTCCGCCGGTGATGGCCGCCGCAATCGCCGCCTTGTCGACGGGCGACTTGCGGTCGGTCGCAGGCTTCTCGCGCTCGATCGGCTTGGCGGCCTTTGGCGCAAGCGCCGCAACCGGCGCGGTCGGCGTCGCCGCCACCGGCATCGGGCTGGCGCTCGCCTTCGCGGTCGCCGGAGCGGCCTCGAGGTCGAAGTTCCGCCCGGCTGCCTCGGCGATGCAGTCCCAGACGAACGAGGTCTCGAGGTGCTCGGCGATCACGGTCGGCGTGATGTGCTCCAGCACCAGTGTCGCGTCGAAGCTGCCGCGCGCGAGCGCGCTCTCGATGAGCTTCGCGACCACCGCCTTGGGCGCCTCGGCCACGAACTCACCGGGTGGCAGGAAGCGGAGGACGTCGGTCGGCGCGATGAGCTCGCTCTCCAGCGCCCGCGCGACGACGCTCGCGAACCATTGGCGCGCCGACGGGTTGCGCGCGCCGCCCTTGCGGGACAGGCCGCCGCGATCCGCCGCCTCTTTCAGGCAGCGCCACATGACGGTCGGGTTCAGGTGCTCGGCGAGCACCGCGGGCGGCGCGCTCTCCAGCACCTGCGCCGGCGAGAACGTGCCGATGGCCAGCGCGCGCGACAAAAGGTCGCTGATGACCGACGGCGGCAGCTGCGTCACCAGCACCTCGGGGTTGGCGTGATCGATCACGTCCCTCGGCGCCAGGAGAGCTCGCTCGAGCGACTCCTCCAGCGCATACGCGAGCCACGGTCGGTGACGATCTTTGTCGCTGGACATCGAGGTCTTTTCGCTGGCGCTCATGAATCCTCCGAAGCCCGTTGCGTCGGCAGAATCCGCACGCAGCTTCAGGGCCACCCGGATTCACGCGCAGTTTCGGCGTCTTTGCCGGTCTGGCGCCGATGTATGCTCACCGGGCACGTGGTGGCTTTACATCACCCGGCGCAATGAGCAGATCGATCGAGAGTCAAGCGAGGAGGATCCGATGCTGGGAAACAAAGAGGCGGTCGCCACCATCGCCGTGAAGGATCTGTCAGTGGCGCGCAAGTTCTATGAAGGCACGCTCGGGCTCAAGGTTCTCGACGCTCAGGGCAGCGAGGCGGTGACCTACCAGAGCGGCAGCTCCAAGGTCATCGTTTACCGCTCGCAATTCGCGGGCACCAATCAGGCCACCATCGCCAACTGGTTGGTCGGTTCCGACATCGACGCGATCGTGCAGGGCCTGGCCGATCGCGGCGTTCGTTTCGAGCACTACGACCTGCCCGGGCTGACCCGGCAGGGAGACCTGCACGTCATGGGAGGATTCAAGACCGCCTGGTTCAAGGACCCCGATGGCAATATCATCTCCCTGATGAGCTTTTGACCGGCTGCCCGACCGGTCTGGCCCAGGCTTCGCATCGGGACCTGGACCATGTCGAGACCAAGGCCGTTTACCGCCGTCGCTTGTGCCGCGATCGCGACAACGATGTCGTTATCCGCCGCCCGCGCGCAAAGTGCACCGCCGACCGGCGACGTCGTCGTCGACCTGCAGAGCGCCGATGGCAGCGTGCGCATCGATCAGCTCCTGGTCGATGGGACCAGCGAACCAGTCTGCTCCGTCCCTTGCCGCAAGGCATTGCCGCGCGATACACGGTACGTGATCCGCGCCGACGGATTGCCGGGTACGAGCCCGTTCCTGCTGCCCGAAGACCGATCCGACCTGACGCTGATCGTGAACCCGGGGTCGCGTCGGGGCCGGATCGCCGGCATGACGCTGGCGCTGGTGGGCGCGGCTGCGATGTTCGTGGGCTTCGCTCTCTCCGGCGGCGACCCGGATCCCCACGCTCCTCCTTCGCCTGCGCGCCCGTGGGGTCTGCTGATCGGTCTCGGTGGAATCAGTCTGGGCGGGGTGGGGGTCGGCATCTGGTTGAGCAGCGAGACCCGCGTCTGGAGCAGCTCCGGCCGGACCTTCGCCACCGCGTCGCCGCGCGCGCCGCGCAAGCAGCCTGCCTTGGCGCTCACGGCGCGCGGTCTCGAGTTCTGAGCGCAGGCTCGGTTTCATCGCCGGTCGCTGGAGCGAGCGGGTGCGTTGCCGGTCGCGTTCAGGCGCCGGGCAGCTCGCGCAGGAGCGCGTCGACCTCGACCGGCTTGACGAGGTAAGCGTCGAAGCCGGCCTCCGCGCCTCGCCGGCGCTGGTCGGGGTGGTCGTATCCGGTGAGCGCGACAAGGCGCGGGCCGGCCTCGGTGGCGCGGATTCGCCGAGCCAGCTCGAATCCGTCGATGCCTGGCAACCCGATGTCGGCGAACACGACGTCGGGGCGCAAGCGCGACACCGAGTCGAGCCCACTCAGTCCGTCGGCGGCTTCGTGCAGCTCGTGGCCGGCCAGCTGCAGCAACACGACCAGAGCTTCGCGCGCGTCGTTGTTGTCGTCGATGACCAGGATGCGGCGGCGCGCCGAAGACAGCGCCGCGCCCGCGGACGCGGCGACGCGGTTCACCAGCGGCAAGCGGATGATGATCTCGGTGCCGCAGTCGGGGCCGTCACTGTGCACCTCGGCGCGCCCGCCGTGCGCCTCGACAAGCTGGCGCACGATCGCCAGGCCGAGGCCCATGCCGCCGTCGCGCCGATCCAGACCGCGCTCGCTCTGCACGAACAGATCGAAAACGCGCGGCAGCAGATCCGGCGCGATCCCGAAGCCGGTGTCGCGAACGCGCAACACGGCGTCGCCGTCGATTGTCTCGACCCCGATGATCACGGCGCCGCCCGCGGGCGTGTACTTCAGGGAGTTGGTCAGGAGGTTGGTCAGGATCTGTTCGAGGCGCGCGCTGTCCCCGTGGACCATCGCCGGCACCACGCGCACCTCGTAGAGGTGTCGATCGAACAAATGGTTGCTGGCCAGCCCAGCGACGCATTTCTCGACCAGCGCGCCGAGATCCAGCCGGGTCGATTGCAAGACCAGCTTGCCGGTGTTGAGCCGCGCGATGTCCAATAGGTCGTTCACGATGCGTGTCAGTTGCTCGGTCTGGCGGCGGATCATGCCGCGCGCCTTGGCCGACACCGGATCGGGCGTCGCCAGGCTATCGAGCACCGCCGAAGCGTTGGCGATCGCAAACAGTGGGTTGCGCAGCTCGTGCGAGATCATGGCCAGGAATTCGTCCTTGCGCCGATCCGACTCCCGCAGCGTCTCTTCGGCGAGCTTGCGGGTCGTGATGTCCATGCAGACGCCCAGCATCCGCCAGGGGGCGCCTCGTTCATCGCGCAACACCGTCCCCTTGCCGAGGATCCACTGGGTGTGGCCGTCGAGGGTCGCGCTCCGGAACTCGACCTCGTAGTTGGCGCCGGTCTCGACCGCCCGCCGGATGTTCTCCAAAACGGCCGCGCGGTCGTCGCGATGGATCAGCGCCTGAAAGGACTCGAACGTGCCGTCGAAAGTTCCGGGTTCGAGGCCATGAATCGCCTCGAGGTTGTCCGACCACTTGATCTCGTTAGTCTGGATGTTCCACTCGAAGCTGCCCATATTGCCCGCCTGGAGCGCGAGCTGCAGGCCCGTTTCGTTGCGGTTCAGGGCCTCTCTCGAGAGCGCGCCTTCGATGGCCATCTCCGCCTGCAGCCGGCAGATGTCGAGCAGATCGAGCCCGCGTTTGCTCGGGCGAGATTGCGGCGCACGGAAAATTGACAGCAACCCGAGCGGTTCTTCCGTCTGCCCCAGCAGCGGCAACGAGATGACGGAATGCACGCGGAGGCGCGCGAGCCCGGCGCGCACCAGAGCGTCCAGCCGGTCATCGTCGCCGGCGTTCTCGACCATCTGGCGCGCGCCCTGTTCCAGGGCGGCACGCCAGGGGGCAGATCTCGGGTCGAGCCGGACGAACGGCCCGACCCCTGACGCCGTGAAACCGATCTGCGTGGCGAGCTTCAAGGCTCCTTCGCCCGGTCGGGCGAGGTGGATCGTTCCTCGGGTCGCCCCCACCGCGTCGGCCGCGATCGTGAGGATCTGCCGCAAAAGTGGGACGAGCTCGCGCGAGCGCGTTCGAATGCGCCCGACTCCCGGCGCCCGCTCTGTGCGGCCGATTGTCAGCGGGGCCCGCTCGGATCTCATGCAACCCACGGATGCCATCCGTTTTTGGTATCACAGCCCTCCGGTTCTTGTCGCCGTGGCTCGGGCGTGTGGTCGCGGTTTTCCAGTGCAGCCTGTATCGTCCTCGGGTCTACTCCCGAGGACGCGGCGCCGCCCGCTAGATCCCCAGTCCGAACAAGAGGTCGCGCAGCATCGCCGCGATCGCGCGCTCGCGCTGCTGGCAGAACTCGTTGTAGCGCGCGACCGACCACAGGGCGTCGTCGTCGGGGATCAGGTGCGCCGACCGTTCGCGCGGCTCGATGATACGCAGGTACAGGTCGGGCGCGATCTCGCCCAGGTGCTCCTTGTCGGAGCGCGTGAGCAGCGTGATGTTGCCGAGCCGCTCCGGGACGTACTCGTTGTCGCGGTCCGGGAAGCGATCGAGCGCCGCGCGCGGAAAGAGCTGGTGCACCTCGAGCGGCTCCTGCGAGTTGCTGAGCAGCTTGGTGCTGGGGAAGCTCCGCGCGGTCACCTTCATGAAGTAGACCAGCAGCGCGAAGAAGATCGCGCTTTCGCCCACGATGTTGTGCAGCAGGTCTTCCTCGTCGGGGACCGCGCTCTCCGGCCGCTTCGCGCGCAGCTTGACCTGCTCGATGAGTCCCTCGATGTCGCCGCGCGCGGCCAGGCCCGCGTCCTTGGCCAGCTTGGTGTCGACCTCGCCGCCGTAGTGGCGCCACAGGCTCGCGGCGATCGCCCAGGCGATCCAGCGGTCCCCGAGCTCGTGGCCGCGCGCGGCCGCCATCGCGGGGGCGAAGAGCAGGTAGCGGTAGGGCAGCCAGTCTCCGCCGGGTACGCCCGCGTTGCGGAACAACGCCACCGCGCTGATGAAGCCCTTGACCGCTGCGTCCCAGTTGGACTCGATGTTCTGGTAGTGCGACTGCAGCTTGCTCTTCTCCGCCTCGCGATAGCGCACGCCGCCGCCGCCCAGGAACAGCGCGCCGCGGATCAGAAGGTCGGTGTCGATGAACGCGCCGCTGCGGCTGGTGTCCTCGTGGCCCTCGACAGCGGCGAAGCCGCGCAGCTCCTTGACCGTGACCACCTCGCGCGCGCGCGCCCGGAAGTTGGCCATCTGGCCGGTCAGGCGCGCCGCCGCCAGATCGCCCGGACGCAGTCGAACGCCCTGCTGGTTCAGGCGCGCGAAGATCTCGATCACGTTGTCGTCGTTGGCATCGGCGTCGATCTCGTAGGCCACGACCTCGGCCTGCAAGATCGAGTTGCGGATGGTGTTGGCGCGGTCGAGCGCCTCGAAGAAGCTCGGGTCGCTCGGCGTCAGCCACTCGCCCAGCGCCCGCTGCACCGCGAGGCTCTCGTTGCCGCCGCGGATGCCCTCGAACAGCACCTCGGCCGGCACCAGGAGCCCGTCGCGCATGCGGCGCTGCAGCGTCTTCGAGCGCAGGTGGAACGGGCTTTCGATCCACTCGTCGCCGGACGAGAGCGCGACCAGCAGGTCGGGGTCGGGCGTGCTCTTGTTTCGCAGCCGGCTGCGAAAGATCACGCGGAAGATCGACGTCAGCCGCTGCTGTCCGTCGAGCACGAACAGCGACCCCGGCTGCACCGCGGTCCCCGGCTCGGGGATGCCTCGCTGCGTGACCTCGTCGGGCGGGCACAGGTCCCAGGCCCGCGTCGAGAACGGCGCCTCGCCCTCCCAGGTCGGCTCCCAGAGCAGGAGCGCGCCGACCGGATAGGAGCGGTAGAGCGAATCGTGCAGCGCTCGCACGCGGTCCGCCGACCAGACGAATCCGCGCTGCAGATCCGGTAGGTGCAGTCGTCCCGACCGCTTGAGGGCGGCCAGGCTCACGATCTTCCAGGGCGCGGCCTTGAGGTTCAACTTGTTCGGTGCCATGGGCCCCTCCTGATCGGCATCGGGTCTCGCCACTAGAGTCTCAGAGTCGCCACGAGGTTGGCAACTCTTGCGGGCGCGGGGCCCACGGGCGAATGACCTGCGCGCTTGGGCACAAAACCGGAGCGACCTTGGCCCTTCATTTCCTTCCTTTGAGGGCTGTGATCGGCATGCGCATTGCTGGTTCACAAGGTAGAGGATCTCAATGGACACGCCGCGTCTGCGTCGTCGCAAGGCACCGATCGTGATCGTCGCGCTCGCGGCGGGGATCGGGGCGGTGGCGTACGGTGCGTACCGTCCCTATCTCGAGCGCGCCCGCGCGCGAATCTCGACCGGCAGTCAGATCGCAGCCACGCGCTGCGGCCCGATCGAATACGCGCGGGCGGGGCAGGGCCCGCCCGTGCTCTTGGTTCACGGCGCGGGCGGGGGCTTCGATCAAGGGCTCGAGTTGGGGGAGAGGCTCGTGCGCGCCGGCTTTCAAGTGATTGCGCCCTCCCGCTTCGGCTATCTGCGTACGCCGCTCCCCGCCGACGCATCGCCCGAGGCCCAGGCGGACGCCCACGCATGCCTGCTCGATGCTCTCGGTGTCGGGCGCGCCGCACTCGTCGGCGTCTCGGCGGGCGGGCCGTCGGTACTGCAGTTCGCGCTGCGCCACCCCGAGCGTACGCGGGCGCTGCTGCTGCTGGTGCCGGCGGTGTACGCGCCGCCGGGATCCGGTCACGCCCCAGCGGCGCGGGTGTCACACACGGTGATGCTGCTATTCGATACTGCGCTGCGGTCCGACTTCCTCTTCTGGGGCGCGAGCCGGGTCGCGCATGATGTGTTCGTCCGGTCGATCCTCGGTACGCCGCCCTATCTCGTGGCGCGCGCGACCGTCGAGGAGCAGGTCCGGATACAGCGGGCCCTGGACCACATCCTGCCCGTGAGCCCGCGCCGGATGGGGCTGCTCAACGACGCCCGGGTCGTCTCTTCGTTAACGCGCTACGACCTGGAGAAGATCGCGGCGCCTACGCTCGCGATCAGCACCGCCGACGATCTGTACGGCACGTTCGATGGCGCCCGCTACACCGCGGACCACGTCCCGCACGCACGCTTCATCGGCTTTCAAGACGGGGGCCACATGCTCGTCGGCCGGAACGACGCGGCTTTTGCAGAGATCGTTGCGTTCCTGAAGGCGGCAGCCGAGAACTAGGTCGCTCGACTCACCGCGCTTACCAGCGCCAGATTCTCTTGACTCCGTGACGTCCGCGACCCTGTTTTCTCCTCCGTCACGCAACCGTGACACGGTCGTGATGCTCATCGAGCGGCGGCGGCGGTCAACTCTCGCCGAGGGTGAAACATGTCGAGCTTGGCCGGAGCACAAGAACAAACCGTCAAGAGCGCGCTGCCGATCGCGGATCTTTCGGGCATCGACGCGGCGCTGCCGCAGGGTGAAGAGGCGCTGCGCGAGGCGCTAAAGAAGGTGCGCGCCGCCGACGTCGGACGCGACCTGTCCAGGCGCAGCGTCGAGCAGAGCCGCCGCCTGGTCTGCGCGACCGACGAGCGATCGGCGGCGCTGATGTTGCGCAGCGCGCATCCGGTGGTGGCCGCCAACGTGCTGTCGGGTTGCGCGCCGGACCACAGCGTGCGCGTCCTCGAGTTTCTGCCCATCAACAAGCAGATGGCGATCCTGAACCACTTCGAGCCCGATGCCCGCGACCGCGTGCACGCCGACCTCGACGCCACCGATCGGCGCAACATCCAGAAGCTGCTCGCGCTGTCGCCGTCGGCGGTGGGCCGCTTCGCGACTCCCAAGATCTGGCGTGCCGAGCGCACCGCGCGCGTGCGCGAGGTGCTGGCGCTGCTGCGCTCCGACGACGGCGCGATCGAAGTCGCGCAGAACCTGTACGTTACTGACAACGACCGCCTGGTCGGTGTGGCGCCGCTGCGCAGGGTGGCGATCGCCGACCCCGACGCCACCGTCGCGAGCATCATGACCGACGACGTGCTGGCGCTGGCCGAGGAGACCGAGGTCGGCGACGCCGCCGAGATCATCCGCACCCACAACTTCCTGTCGCTGCCCATCGTCGACGAGAACCGGCGCCTGATGGGGGCCGTGCGCGTCGACGATCTGCTGGACGCCGCGCTGTCGCAGCTCGGCACCGGGTTCCTCAATCAGGGCGGCGTCGCGGGCAAGATCGTGTCCCAGGTCCCGTATTTTCAGGCGCCGTTGTGGCGCGCGGTTCGCAGCCGCATCACCTGGCTGGTGCTGCTGTTCGTGGCCGAGACCGCGACCGGCACGGTGCTGCGCCACTTCGAGGACGCGCTGTCCAAGGTCGTGGCGCTTTCGTTCTTCATCCCGCTGCTCATCGGCACCGGCGGCAACGCGGGCTCACAGACGGTGTCGACGGTGATTCGCGCGCTGGCGCTCGGCGAGGTACGCACGCGCGATGCCGCGCGTATCTTGCTCAAGGAGCTTTCGACCGGGCTCTTGCTCGGCCTCCTGCTGGGCGGAATCGCGTTCGGGCGCGCGCTGCTCTGGGGCGTGACCACCGATCTCGCGACCTGCGTGGGCTTGACCGTCCTCATCGTGTGCGCCTGGGCCAACACCGTCGGCGCGCTGATCCCGGTCGCGGCCGAGGCGGTAGGCATCGACCCGACCGTCGTGTCGGCGCCGCTGATCACCACGCTGGTCGACGCCTCCGGCCTTTTCATTTACCTCAGCGTGGCCAAGCTGCTCATTGCGCAGCTTCACGGTGGTTAGTGGTGTCGACGATCTCGACCTCCGCGCCCGATGCTTCCAGCGCCGCCTTCAGCCGTCGCGCCTGGTGCGGGTAGAGTGGCTCGGACAGATCGTGCGGAAGCGCTTCGATCGTCACGCGCGCCTGCTCGAGTGTGAGGCTCGTGTGTTGCACCAGCAGTGAAGCGAGCGCGAGCGCGTCGGCGTAGCCACGCCGCCCGGTGATGCGCAGGCGGGTGTTGCGCGGGCGCGGCACGCCGCGTTCGATCCACTGCAGGCTGCGCGACGGCCCCAGTACGACGACGCGGTCGCCGGGGTGCAGCCGCACCCCTTGGTCGGCCGGCGACCAGAAATGGGGCGCGCGGCCCGCCGTTGCGTACCACACGGGGACGACCGCATAGCCTTCGGCCGCTTCCGACAGCAGCCGTCCGTCGAGCCCATCACCCGCGCGCACCTCGTGCTCGACGACGAACACCGTGCGCTGGCGCAGCTGGAACAGGTCGAGCACCTTGCCTCCCACCGCCGCCGCCGCGAAGGCCTGTGACGCGATCACCGGCACGCACAGCGTGTGCAGGTGCGGCACGACATCGGCGATGTTCTCCGAGAAGCGAGCGTCTTGCGTCCGGATCACCAGCTCGCAGTCGGCGTTGAATCGCCTGACCTGCAGGGCGACCTCGAGGTTGAGCCACTCGTCGGGTGTCACCGCCAGCACCGCGCGAGCCTCGGCGATGTTCACTGCGGAGAGCGTGTTCTCCTCGACCGCGTTTCCGGTCACCACCGGCAGCTCGGGGAGCGCATGATCTGCGAGCGCGGCGGCCTCGATCGCGGCCACGGGTTGCTGCAATTCTTGTAAGCGCTCGGCGGCGTGGCGCCCCACGCGGCCCAGGCCCACCACGACGACGTGGTCCTTGCGCGGCACCGCCGGGCGCCTCGTGCCCAGGCGGAACCGCAGCGTCATGACCCGTTCGGTGAAGAATGCATAGAGCAACCCGACGAAGACCGTTCCGATCGCCGACAGCGTGACGCTGAGCAGGCGTAACCAATTCGAGAGCTTGCCGAACGGCGGGAACAGGTCGGCGTAGGTGCCGCCGGTCATGAGCACCAGCGCGGTGAAAACTCCGTCGACGTGGGTGATCGATCCGTCCACGGTCGGGAACGCCGCGGCCGAGATCAGCAGCGCGATCGTGATGACGATCAGCGAGGTCACCACCACGCCCGCGGGCCGGCGCAGCGAGCGCCGCCACCCGAGCAAGAGATCGGCCAGCGCCGTCCGTGCTCGCGGCTCGCGCGACCGCGGCATGGTCTCCGCGCGCTCGACCGAGAGCAGCGTCAGCACGTCGCCTTCCTGGACGTTGTGATCCTGGTCGTGGTCGTAGAACAGCGGCTCATCTGGACCAGCAGCCTCGGAATTCGTGGCCTCGTCCTTGCCAGCGCTCGTGTGATCCAGCACGACGACCCCGTGGCGCCCGAGCTCCTTGATCGCGGCGCCCTGCCAGCGACTGCCAGCTTCGACCGGCCGCCGCAGCACGCGCACCAGCCGGCCGCCGACGTGGAAGTGGCCGATGACTTCGCTGCTGCATGCCGCCAGCGCCAGCGCGCCCGCGGCCAAGCGGCTCGGTTCGTAGGCGACGAAGTTGCTCAGACGTTCGGTGAGCAGCTGGCTGATGTTGTCCTGCGCGGTGCGCGCGACGATGCGAATGCCGGGGTTGAGCCGGCGCGCGGCCAGCGCCGCCTCGACGTTGGTGCGCGAATCGCCGGTGACCAGCAGGATCGCGCGCGCCTCCTCCACGCCAGCGCGGCGCAGCACTTCGACGTGGCGGCAGTCACCGTGGATCGAATCGACGCCACCGGGATCGCCGCTCGCGACCGAGGTCGCCGTTTCGAGGTCGACGTCGACGGCTTGCACGGGAACACCATAACGGCGGAGCACCGCCAGGCACGCCAGGCCCAACGATCCCAGGCCGCAAACGACGACGGTCGCCATCGGATGTTGCCCGGGCTCGGTGTCGCGCTGGTCCATCTCGCAGGCCCCTTTCTCGGCGCGGCCAGGCTAGCCCGCCGTGACCGGCGTTCCGTGAACGACTCGCAACGTCCCGGTGTCGATTTGGTTGCAGCCAGAAGGAACGCGACCAGATAGGGCACCGACACCATTTCGGCGCAGCTTCGTTGGTTGACTGCTGGCGCGCCGAAGGCGAAGACGGGCGGCGGGAGGTGCTCCATGTCTTCATCGCCGACCACGCTCGCATCGCCGTTTTCCAAAGTCGCCGTCAGTCGCCGCCTGCTGGAAGGTGTGGGCGACATGAATCCGGACTGGATGCGCCTCAACGTCCTCGGCGATGCGATCGCCGCTCGGCTCGCCGGCGCGAACGTGAGCGCGCCGCTCGCGGAGCTGACACCGACGCTGTCCGCGGCGCTCGAAGCGGTGCGGCTCGGCGCCGACGTGCCGCACGTGATGGCGCTGGTCGATCGGCTGCGCGCGCGGGGACTGGTCTCGATCGACGGAGGAGCGCTGCGGCTGGCGGTGCCGATCGCCGTGTTTGCCACCAAGCTGGAGGCGATCGGTTTCATCGGGACCCAGCTCCGCGCCGGGTTGCACGCCGTCGCCGAGGAGCCGCGCGCGGGAACCACATTTCTGCGCGAGATCTTGACCGACTACGCGGCGGCCGCCGAGCTGTGGAAGCTCGATCCGGTCGAGGCGCGCTGGCCGGTCCTGAAGGCGGTCGCGCGGCTCCTTCCGGATGAGCGGGCGCAGCTCGCGTCGTTCGTGCACGCCGTAAGCGCCGACGAGCGCACGCGCCTCGAAGACAGCATCGGCCTGATGCTGGAAAACCCCATCTCGTCCGACTGGCTCGCGCACCAGGCGCCGCACCTCTCGGGCCGGGACATCTTCATCGTCACGCCCGAAGGGCTCTTCAACGCTGCGGGTGGTCTCGGGCGGGTCACGCAATATCACACGACGGCGATGGCGCGGCTCGTCGGCAGCCTGGCGACAGTCACGATCATCGAGCCGATGTACGGCTTCCGCATGGCGGCGCGGCCGCACGCGGAGATCGATCGGCTCGACTATCACGCGCTGGCGCGTGAGTCGGGCGCGACGCCGCCCGAGCGCGTGCGCGAGCTGATGCTCGACATCCGCGGGCGTCCGGTGCCCCTCCATGTTTACACCTCGCGCTTGCCGGATGGGCGCGTCGCCTCGCTCCTCTCCGATCCCACTGAATATTACGCGCGCGTCATGTACGCCTACGGCCGCTTCGGGCAGGCGTCGTGGGCCGAGTTCGCCGAGTGGATCTCCGAGGGAGCGGTGGCCGCGATCGCGTGCGAGATGCACGACCGGCGCGCGCGGCGCGGTGACACCTACCGGCCGCCGCTGATCTCGGCGCACGACGCGCAGACCGCTCTCGTGCCCGAGGTCAAGCTGCGCGTCGATCAGAGCGGCGATTCGATCTTGTGGGAGGCGCGCGAGTACTTCACCACGCACACCGTGCTCAATCGGCCCGGCGAAAATCTCGACACGATGGGAATCCCCGAGGGGCATCGCTGGGCGGGTGACCGCATGGGCTGGCTCGATGCGACCAGCTTCGGCATCCGCATTGCCGACGGGCGTAACGCGGTCTCTTCGGCGCACGCTGCCGAGGTGGAATCGATCGATCCAGGCTTCGACATCGTCGCCATCAGCAACGGCACCAGCATCCGCGATTTCGAGGAGCGGCTGCGCACCAGTGGCGCGACCGATCTGCGCAATCCCACCGTCGATGAGATCGAGCGCGCAAAGACGGCCGCGAAGAAGGATCTCGCGCTCGCGCTCGGGTTCGCGGCCGGCGAGGCCGAGGACATCTCGCGGCGGATGGTGGTGTCGTACTCGGGGCGCATGGTGCCCGAGAAGGTGTCGCGCGGCGAGAACGGCGCGCTCGTCGACGCCAATTTGACCGAGCTCGCGCGCCTGGGCGTCGTGGTGATCGTCTACGGCAACGTGCAGCCCGGCAGCGCCGAGAGCGCACGCCTCTACGAGGGCCTGGTCCGCTTGTCGGGCGAGGTGGCGGCGCGCAGTTACCCGGGTCGCGTCATCGTGCGCTCGGGCTGGAACCAGCGCGATCAGCTCGCGCTGCTCGCGGCTACCGATCTGCAAGTGCAGGTATCGGATAGCATCCTCAGCCCGGCACTGTCGTTCGCCGACGGCAAGCCCGTGGGGACCGAGGCCGCGGGCTACACCGAGGCGCCGGTCGGTCGCTTCGCCGGGTTGCAGATGGGGCCCGTCGAGGTCCACGGCCTGCTCAATCGCGTCGGCACGCTGGTCGACTGGAGCAAGCCCCGGTCGGGGTCGGTGCTGCTCGCCAAGGCGCCCACGTCGGCGGCCTATCTCGAGGAGATGGTGACCGCCGCGCAGCACTTCCAGCGCGATCCGGGCCTCTACTACAGCATGGGGCAGGCGGCGTACGCGTTCGGGCCGGTCTACGACGCGTTGCTGACCGCAGCGGAGTACCTGCGCCAGTTCAGCGGCACCTGGCTTCCGGGTTCCGACGGCAAGGCGTGAGAACGCGCCGATTGGTGATTTGCGCCGTCTTTGTTCTGCCAGCGTCGGGCGGCGGGTGCGGCCACCTCCAGTCGTCTCACGAACCGCCGGTGACCAACGAATCCGACTTTCACTGCGCGCGCGCGAGCATGGGCCGCGACAGTCCCTACCGAATGCCGCTCGCCGGGCCCGAGACCGATCCGCGCCTCGCAGCCGAGCTCTCCGTGCTTCCCGCCGAAGCGAGGCGTACGGCGCTGGCCGCCGGGCTCGAACCGTTGCTGGCACGCCTTCTCGACGAGCGCGCTCGAACCGACCCCGAGCTGTCCCCGCAGCAGTTGCTGATGCAGGACGCGTTGCTCGCGCGCGTCGTCGCGTTTCATGCCCAGGTGTCGGCCGCCGCGTTCGAGGCCGGCTGCACCGCCGACATGATCCAGAAGGCGCTCGGCGAGCGAGCGCATCACGAACAGTCGCGGCAGGTCGCGATCGCCATCGGCTCGCTGATAGCGGGCGCGGTGGCGGGCGTCGCCGCCGGCGTGTGGGGGCTAACCGACGGATCGTCCAAGGGGCCGCCGATCACAGCCATCGCCGGCGGTGTCGCCAGCACCGCGCTCGGCGCCGCCGCACTGACGCACGAAGATCCGCCGCTCGGGTTCCGGCACCCGCGCAATCGACTGACGCCGTTGTGGCTGGGCGCCGATCCCGACCACCTCTATCCCTCGTTCGTCTTTCGCATGCTGACGTTTCCCGCTGTCCCCGGGAACCGTTCGCCCCGCGACCAGCTGCTGGAGACGTGGCACCACAAGCTCGAGGAGCAATGGGCCGACGCGGCGGAGCGAGCCGCGGCGGAGCGTCTGCTCCTGGGAGAGGGCGGCGTCTACGATGACGATCTACTGACGTTGCGAGCGGAGATGTTCGAGGGGCTCGAGTCGGTGGTAAATGGGATGACGCGCGACCTGGAGCTGCTCAACCGCGCGCTGGTCCGCGTGCTGGCGTCGCCGCTGGTACCCGAGGCTGGCGCCGCGCCTCCCACACCGGTGCCGCCCCCGCCCGCGCAGGCGGAAACCGCACCTCCGTTGTGAATCCGCCGCGGCCCGTTCCGTTGCTGCTATCACAACACCTTTTCCTTCGGGTTCCCACATACGGAAATTTTGCGACCTGCCGAGGAGAGGGTTGGACCTGAAAGCGGCCTGTCGGCCGAGGGATCTTCTGAAGTTGAGGAAGTCCAAACGCGCAACGCATCGCAGTTGGTCGGCAGCGCTGGTGCTGCTCGCAACCGGCGGCCTGGTCGCGCTGCTCGTCGTGGCGAGGAGCGCCGGAGGCTGGGGGCTCGAGGCCTTTCCGCCGAACCCGTTCTCGCGCATGGCGGGCGACGACGACTACCGCCAGCGAGCGGAAAAACCGATCGTGAGCCTGCCCGACGTCGTCGTCGCGCTCAACGGTCCCACCGAGCTGTACGTGGACGCCGCGTTCGACCTCGAGGTCGCGTCCGAGCGGGATCGCGATGCGGTCACGCGCCAGCTGCCGCGCGTGCGCAACGAGACAATCCGGTTTCTGTCCCAGCTCACCCCCGACGAGCTTCGCGGCAGTGCCGAGCTGAGCAAGACCAAGGCCCGCCTCCTCGATCGCTTTCGGGGCGCGATGCCGAGACAGCGGCTCGAGGCGCTCTATCTCTCGTACCTGGCCGTCGCAGCGAAGTAGTCGTCAGGGAAGAAACGCGGGGCTCCTCCGTTCTCGCGCGTTCTTGTGACCCACCGTCCGTGGCGCCCGTCACCTTAGATCCATGAAGGCGCCGTTCCCGCTGTTCGGTCTGTTTGCGATTCTGTCCGCGTGCTCCACGGGTGGCGGCAACGATTCTGCAGGGGGCGCGGGAGGCATGGGGTGTGGGGGGACGCAGGGGACGGGCGGTGCAACCGGAAGCGGCGGTGAGACCGGCGCGGGCGGCGCGACGAGCAGCGGCGGGGCGGCCGGCGCGGCGGCGACCGATGGCGGCACCGGCACCGACGGAAGCGGCAGCGGCGCGCCCCCACCGAGCTGTGCGCCCGGCGGGCTCGGCATGACCGACTGCGGCCCCGGACAGGAGAGCTGCTGCACGAGCCTCCGTGTGACCGGCGGGACGTACTTCAGAACCTACCGGAACAACGGCAGCGGTCCCACGGGAACGAACGATCCGGCGACGATCAGCGACTTTCGTCTCGACAAATATCTGGTGACCGTCGGTCGCTTCCGCCAGTTCGCGACTGCGTGGAGCGGCGGCTGGAGACCCGCGGCCGGCGCGGGCAAGCATGCGTACCTGAGCGCTGGCGGGCTCGCGAATACCGCCGGAGGCATCGAGACCGGCTGGGACGCGAGCTGGAACACGGGGAAGGTCAGCCCGACGACCGCGAGCCTGACCCGAGGGAGCTTCTGCGACACGACCCACGCGGCCTGGACCGCCGCCGCGACGGGCGGTCACGAGAACCTGCCGATCAACTGCGTGAGCTGGTACGACGCGTACGCATTCTGCATCTGGGATGGAGGCTTCTTGCCCAGCGAGGCAGAGTGGGGATACGCCGGTGCGGGCGGCTCCGAGCAGCGACAGTATCCGTGGGGCGGGGCGGCGCCGGGCATGATGAACCAGTACGCGATCTACGGATCGTTCTACACCGGCAATTCGACGGGCATCGCGCCGGTCGGAACAGCCACCAGCGGCGCCGGGCTCTGGGGCCACCTCGATCTCGCGGGCGAAGTCTGGGAGTGGGTTCTCGACTGGAAGCAAACCTACGTGAGCCCGTGCACCGACTGCGTGAACCTGACCGCCGCCTCGTTCCGGATCGTCCGCGGCGACAACTACGGTGGTTCGGTGAACAACCTCGTCCCCACAGTTCGCGGCGGCGACGTCGCCCCCGAGGGCCGCGACAGCAACTTCGGCGTGCGCTGCGCGCGCGCGCCGTGAGCGCGCCAGACTCCTGTCAGGATCGCCGGCCGAGCCTGCCGGATCTGCTGGTTCCCCGCCACGACGGGGCGTGACATCGCGCCGTTCCGTGTGTGGGCGGCTCTCCCTCAATATCCGCTGCGATCCGCCGATGTGGAACGTGTTCCATGTCGTCCAGTGATCCCGCGCGCCCACCGACCGCGGCCGGGGCGCCGGAGGGTGATATCAGCCCGTCGAAGGGTTCGTCCATCGGGCGTTACATCATCCTCGGGCTGCTGGGGCGCGGAGGGATGGGCGAGGTCTACGCGGCGTACGATCCGGAGCTGAACCGCAAGACCGCGATCAAGCTCCTGCGCGCCCGCGGGGATGCGGCGACCGCCGGCGGGCGCACGCGCTTGCTGCGAGAGGCCCAGGCCATTGCCCGGCTCTCGCACCCGAACGTCGTGGTGGTCTACGACGTGGGGACCTTTCAGGACACGGTCTTCATTGCCATGGAGTTCGTCGAAGGCCACACGCTCGGCTACTGGCTCCAGGCGCAGCAGCGGACCTGGCGCGAAGTCCTGGACGTCTTTCTCCTGGCCGGGCGCGGCCTGGTCGCGGCTCACGCAGCTGGGTTGGTCCACCGCGACTTCAAACCCGACAACGTGATGATCACCAAGAGCGGGCAGGTGCGGGTCATGGACTTCGGCCTCGCGCGCGAGGAGGCGCGCGAGTCGCTCGTGCCGGTCGCGCCCGCGCAAGCGCCGCCGGCAGCCACCCGCGGGCTCACGCCAGCGCTGGGCGTCGATCTCGACGCCACGATGAAGCTCGATGGACCGCCGTCCGCCCAGGCGGCGCCCGTTGCGTCGGGCGCGGCTCCGGCGGGATATCTCGGTCTCAAGCTGACCAGCACGGGCGCGCTGCTGGGAACGCCGGCGTACATGGCGCCCGAGCAGTTCTCCGGCGGTGTCGGTGACGCGCGCACTGATCAGTTCTCGTTTTCGGTCGCGCTCTACGAAGGTCTCTACGGCCGCCGGCCCTTCGCCGGCAACGACGTCGTCACGGTGATGAACAACGTGCTCGGAGGCCGGCTGACCGACGCGCCCGAGAATAGCAACGTCCCGGGGTGGATCCGCAAGGTGCTGCTCCGCGGCCTGGCGACCAAGCTCGAGGACCGCTTCCCCACGATGGGCGACATGCTCGCGGCGCTCGGCCGCGATCCGTCCTCGCGCCGGCGTCAGTGGGTCACGGCGTTCGCGGGCATCGTGTTGCTGGCCGCGGTCGCGGTCGGCGGGCAGCGCCTCGCTAGCAACCAGAGCGCCGTCTGCGACGGCGGACCGGCTCGCGCCGCGACCGCCTGGGGACCGGCGCAGCGAAACTCCGTCGAGAACGCGTTCCACGCGAGCGGGAGTAAGCGCGCCAGCCAGGCGTTCACGCAGATGGCCCGGGTGCTCGACGGCTATGTCGCCCGCTGGAGCAGCATGTACACCGAGGCGTGCGAGGCCACGCGCGTGCGCGGCGAGCAGTCCGCCGAAGTGCTCGATCTGCGCATGGAGTGCCTCAACGAGCGCCTGGCGGGCGTGCGGGCCCTGACGATGGTCTTCCAGAGCGCCGATCAAGGCGTCGTCGACAATGCGGTCGGCGCGGCGGGCGCGCTGCCTTCACCCGATCGCTGCGAGGACGTCGCGATGTTGCGCGCGGTCGTGCGCCCACCGGATTCGCCGGCGAAGCACCAGGAGATCGAGCGCCTCCGCGAGGAGGTCGCGAAAGTGAACGCGCTCGCGTCGGCCGGTCGTTGCGATCAGGCGCGCGCGGTCGGCGCGCCGGTGCTGGAGGCGGCGCGGCGGCTGGAGTACAAGGCGCTCGAGGCCGAGATCTCGTACGCGCTCGGCCAGCTCTTCGACACGTGCCTCGACACCAAGGAGGCACTCGGGCATCTCGAGGACGCGGTCATGGCGGCGGAGGCGGCGCGCCACGAAGAAGTGGCGATCGATGCGGCGGCGATGCTGGGAAGCGCCTACGCCAACCTCACCCACGATGTGCGCGCCGCGGCCCAGTGGGTGCGGTTGGCGGAGGCGATCGCGGCTCGCTTCACCGGGCATCCGCTGGTGCACGCGCGCGTCGGCGCCTGTCACTCGGTGGTCCTTTGGAGGGAAGGGCGTTTCGCGGAAGCCCTCGCCGAGGAGCAGCGGGTGCTGGCGATCCGGCTGGCGGAGCTGGGCCCGTCCAGCGTCGACGTGGCGATGTCGAACAACAACCTCGCCGGCATCCTGCATGAGCTCGGTCGCGATCAGGAGGCGCTCGTGCACATCCGCCGAGCGATCGACATCTTCGTGAAGGTGCTGGGCGAAGGCAACGGACGCATTGCCCTGGCGTCGGTCAACGAATGCGAGATCCTGACCGCGCTCGGTCGTTACGAAGAAGCGGAGAAGACGATCCGGGGCGCGATCGACATCTGGCAGAGCCAGGCAGCGAGCTCGTTCTATGTGGGCGCCGCGTTGCTGGATCTCGGCAAGGCCCAGTTCGGGCGCGGCGACGTGCGCGCGGCGGTCGCTTCCTACGAGCGGTCCTTGAGCATGCTGGGAACGCAGGACCTGCACTTGAGGGCAGACGCGCAGTTCTCGCTCGCCCAGGCGCTGGTCGCCATCTCGCGGGCCAATCTACCGCGCGCTCTGGATCTCGCGCGAAGCGCGCGGGACGCGTTCGCAGGCGACGCGTCGGACGCGCTGATGCGCCGGATCGAGACCTGGCAGGTGGCGAACAGTCCGCGCAAGCCGGCGCCCCCGCGCCAGCCGCTCTGATTCAGGGCTTGCCGCGCTTGCGGGGCCGCGGCAGATCGTACTCGGCCAGCCGATTGAGGAGAGTGCGGCGCGAGATCCCGAGCATCTCCGCGGCCCGGGTCTGATTCCCTGCGCACACCTCGAGCGCGTCGGCGATCCGCTGGCGCTCGACGTCCGCGCTCGCGTGCGGCGCCGGAGCCGGCATCGACACAGCAGCGCTCGGGGCGGAGGAGTATCGATCCGGTCCCGAGGCGATCTCGGTCTCCGCCGGTAGCACGTTCAGCGTGATACGCCCGTGGTCCGAGAGCACGACGGCTCGCTCCATCACGTTGCGCAGCTCGCGGATGTTCCCAGGCCACCGCCGACCCCGCAGTCGATCCCAGACCGCCGGATCGATGTTCGGGACTGCGACCCCCAGTCGCTCCGCCGCGACCAGCACGAAGCGGCGCGCGAGCGGCTCGATCTCCTGCAAGCGTTCGCGCAGCGGCGGGATCTGAACGCTGATGCTGTTGAGGCGGAAGTAGAGATCGCGCCGGAACGCCCCAGCTTCGACCTCGGCTTCCAGGTTGCGATTGGTGGCCGAGAGGAGCCGCACGTTGATCGCGCGCGGCTTCGTCCCGCCGATGCGGAGCACCTGGCGCTCCTCGAGGACGCGCAGCAGCTTGACCTGGATCGCGAGCGGCATCTCGCCGACCTCGTCGAGCAACACGGTGCCGCCCTCGGCCGCTTCGAGCAGCCCGAGCTTGGTCTGTCCGGCGCCGGTGAAGGCGCCGCGCTCGTGGCCGAAGAGCTCGCTCTCGAACAGCGACGGCGCCACCGCGGCGCAGTTGAGCCCGAGAAAAGGACCGCTCGCGCGCGGTGACAGCGCGTGAAGCCGTCGCGCGAAGACTTCTTTGCCCACGCCGGTCTCTCCGAGCAGCAGCACGGCGATGTCGCTGAGCGCGGCGCGCTCGATCAACCGATGCAGGTTCCGCATCGCTTGGTCCTGCACGATCAGTCCGTCGTCGGGTGCCGCGCTCGCGGTAGGCCGGATCGCTGGCGGTGGGGTCATCTCGATCTGTGTGGTCATCTGCTGGGTCGTCGATCGCGAGAGCGGCGCGTTCGACACCATCAGCCAGCTGCTGCCGATCTCCGCGACTTGCCCGGCGGGAAGCGGCGTGCGCTCGTTCGGGCGCAACCGCGCGCCGGCGACGCGCGTGCCGTTGGCGCTGCCGAGGTCTTCGATGTAGACCAGCAGACCGAGGTGCAGCCGCACGTGCTGTCGTGACACCGAGGTGTCCTCGACGCGGATCGACGCCTCGGCAGCTCGGCCGATGGTCACAGTCCCTTCGGGCGGCAAAAGATGAGTCGCCACCGTGTGGCCCGTTCCGATGGTCAACCGCTGGGGCACATGGACGACATCTCCCCCCTCGGTCTTACTCGTGGAGACGATCGTGCTCTCGCTCAGCGAACCGCGGATTTCGCTCAAGGGATCGGCCTCTCCGTACCCATCGGCGGAATGCGCTTGAAGCGAAAATGCTCGTGCGCAATTCGCGCACGATTGCGCAATACGCGCTGCAGAATTTGTGAGATTTCGATAGTTTAGGCGTGGCATGGCGCCTGCAAATTAGGTAATCATGCACACGTTTCTGAAGTCCAAAGCTGGGTTGCTGGCGCTGCTCGCGCCCTGGTTCGTCGCGTCGTGCGCGCCGGAGACATCCGGAGGCTTCGAAGCGAACAACGAGGATCTGGAGTCGACGAACGGGTTCGCGATGAACGGGTTCGCGATGAACGGGTTCGCGATGAACGGCTTCGCGATGAATGGCCTGTCCCTGAATGGGTTCGCGATGAACGGGTTCGCGATGAACGGCCTTTCGCTGCCGAACAGTTTGTCGTCGACGACCGGCCTCATGACCACCTCGGGCGGCCGGATGATCATGCAGTACATGATCAAGTGCGCTTATCCCGCGGGCCAGAGCCTGACCAAGCAGGACCAGTACGGGACCTCGTATACGTTCCCGGGCTCGATCGGCATCGCGCCCGAGCTCGCCACCGGTTGCGATCTCGACTGCCAGGAGAAGATCAGCGCCTGCATGCTGGCGCACGTGAACAACTCGGGCCAGCACATCAGTATCTGGATGGTCGGACCCGATCCCGCCGTCGGTTGGGAGTCGAGCCCCCTTTACCCGTACCAGGAGGGCGCGTACTTCGGGAACATCTTCGCGGCTCCCTGGCAGGGGTACTATTGCGCCGGCAATGACATGGCGTCGGGCGAAGTCCCGGGCCGCCTTGGCTCGCCGCTCGCCTCCAACGTCTACGTCGATAAGTATGGCGCTGGCGGCCTCTGCAAGCAGCCGGCTGCTTGCACCGTCACCAACAGCGGCTACACGAATTGCAACGATCCCATGCCCGCGGCGCCGTACGGCCCTGGCCACAAGTGGACTCACGTCATCACCGTGTGGCGCAATTTCGAGGCCACGCAGATGTACAAGATCTGCAACGCCTACAGCGGCAAGTGCCTGGGCGTGGTCGGCGGCAGCACCGCCGACGGCGCCTCGGTCGAGCAGCGCAGCTACTCCGGGGCGCTGAGCCAGGACTGGCAGATCCTGTACGTGTCGTCGGGCAACTACAAAGTCATCAACGTTGCCAGCGGCAAGGCCCTCGACGTGAGCGGGTCGCAGGTCGTCCAGAAGACGTACACCGGCTCGACCAGCCAGATGCTGCCGATCCGCTACATCAAGGACCGCGCCGGCTACGCCAACCTCGTGCTCTCGAACAACAACACCAGCGGGTACTGCGTGTCGTCGAACAGCGACGGCGGGCTCGTACAGCTCGGCACCAACCTCGGCACCGACTACGGGCGCTGGACCTTCACCGCCGTGGGACCCCTCTCGGCGGCGTCGTCCCTGGCCTCGTCGTCCTCGACGACCACAACGACCACCACGTCCGGCGGCACCAACCCCTGCGCCGCGTTCTGCGCGAGCCCGACGGTGTTCACCTCGACCAACTACCAGGCCGGCGCTCTCGGCACCGGCGCGGTCTGCCGAGAGACCACCGCGGCGCTCTCGGGCGTCAACATCAGCAACATCGCGGGCCGCGCGCTCAAGGTGAACGGCGTCGCCTTCGTGGCCGACGGCAACATCTCTGCGCTCCCGGCCAAGGTCAACGGTGGCTACTGCTTCCAGGCCACCGCGGGCGGCATGGACTACGCCTCGTTCGCGACCTGGTAAGCCACCGCGATGCAGCGCGCGGTTGACAGCCCGCGCGATCTCCGCCAGCGTTCCTTTTGACGCCCCCTGCGGCGATTCTCAGGGTTCTTCATGCGGGGACTCCCGCACCCTTCAACCAGGAGGGTCGTGTTGTATCGCGCTTCATTGGATGAGCTGTCCGTCCGTCCCTCGCGGAAGGTTCGATCCGCGAGGGAGATTTTCTTGGCCCTGGTTAGCGTCCCGATGTTGTCCGGGGTGCTGGCCTGCGCCGCAGGAACGCCCGCGCCGACGACGTCCCAGTTGTGCGTGCCAGGAGATCAGAAGGCGTGTGCTTGCCCCGGCCAGGGAGAGGGCGTCCAGGTCTGCGCCGATGACGGCTCTCGCTACGGCGTCTGCATTTGCACGAGTGGCAGCGGTGGCAACCCGGGAAACGTCGGGACGGGCGGCATCGTCGGCGGCAGCGGCGGCGCTCCGGGGATGGGTGGTCACGGAACGGGAGGCACCACGGATGCGGGCTCGCCGCTGGTCGACGCGGGTGATGCTTCGACGGCTCTCGACGCACCCGCCGGTACGGGCGGCGCCGTCGCGACCGACGCGGGCGGCACCGGTGGCGCTCCGGCGGTCGACGGCGACGTCACCGACGGAGCGGGCGCTCTCGATGCGCCCGGCGCCGTCGATGGAGGTGCGGGTGCAGTCGACGGTGGCTCGGGCGCCGACGCGGGGACCGATGCTCCGATTGTAGGCGTGACGATAACGCCGGGCCCGACCGGCCTGGTGCTCGGCTCGTCGAACGTGCTCGGCGTCCAGGGGTCCTGGTACGCCTACAGCGACGGGATGGGTGCCGACGGCTCGACCGCGACCGGGATCTGCGAGGCAGGCGGCGGCCATACCGTCGCGCAGTGCTCGACGGTCACGACGCCCGCCGTCGGGTCGTTCCTCAACACCGGCGGCATGATGTGCACCAGCGGAAAGGTCGCGGTCGTGATCGCGGGAGTGAACGATCTGCCCGACTACGGCCACATCACCGGCGCCGGCATTGGGCTGGATCTGAACAACAGTGGCGGCGCGGTGCCGGTTCGCGGCGTCTTCAATGCGACTGCCAAACACGTGACCGGCGTGGCGTTCGATCTCGATATCGTCGCGCTGCCGGGGCTACGGGTCGAGTTCCCGACCCCGACCACCGACGCCACATCCGCGGGCGCCGCCTACTGGGGAGCCACCCCCGCGTTTCCAAGCTCTCCGGTGGTCGCCGGCACCAACGTGATCCGGTGGGCCGATGTGCGGATCCCGAGCGCGGTGGCTCCCGCGTTCGATCCGACGATGATCGAGTCGGTGCTGTTTCACGTGCCGACGACGGTCACAGCGGCGGGTCCGTACAGCTTTTGCGTCAGCAATCTGCGGTTGCTGACCAACTGATGATGATCTCCCGCCGCGAATGAGAGCACTTGTCGCCGTCGCTGTCTTGGTTACGCTCGTCGCCATGGCTCCTGCACACGATTCCGACGCCGCCGATCCTGCCGCGGCGCCCGCCATCAAGATGGGCTCGAGGGTCTTCACCTGGGACGAGATCCAGTCCCGCATCAAGCCGACGAAGACCGGCCAGCGCCGCGACATCTTCGACGCGCCGACGCCGACGCTCGACAAGTTTCACTGCCACGTCACCACGCTCAACCCCGGGGAGAACACGGGGCCGTTGCACCGTCACCCGCAGGAAGAGCTGGTGGTCATCAAAGAGGGGACGCTCGAGATCAACATCGACGGCAAGAAGCAGATCGCAGGGCCCGGCTCGATGATCTTCTACGCCGCCAACGAGAACGAGAACATGACCAACGTCGGCAAGACGCCGGCGACCTACTACGTCTTGCAGTGGTTCACCGCGCTCACGCCCGCGGGGCCGTGAGAGGTCATAGCAGATCGAGAAACGCGAGCAGCGCGCTCTTCTCGCGCGCGTCGAGCCCGGTGGTCTCGGCACTGGACCTACCGTCGGGCTGCTTGCCCATCTCGTGCCAGAACGCGCCGTCGCCAAAGCGTGCACGGTCGAGCACCGACGATAGATTTTTTGCCGTCCCGTTGGTGAAATACGGCCACTTCTTGTAGAGCCGGCGCAAGGACGGGATGCGCGCCCCCTCGGCGTGGACGTAGGGCTCGACACCGCTCTTGCTGTACTCGGCCTTGCCCCAGACGATCGGCCCGCCGTTGGTCATCACCAGTGATTCCCAGCGTTCGAACGGGACGCGCGAGCTCGGCACGTCGCTGGCCAGGCGCGCCTCGTGGCACGATTCGCAGCGGTCGCGGAACGCGCGCGCGCCAGAGCGTTCGTCGGCAGAGAACGCGCTTCGGCCCAGCACCGCCGGGTTGGGGCGGTGATTGAACGCCATCAGGAAACGCATGAACGCTTCACGAAGACGTTCAGGCGACAGGAGATCGTCGCCGACGCCCAGCGCCGCGAGCCAGGGAGCGTCGCTCACGCGCAAGCTGAACCACGGGTCATGCTCGCTGCGTGCGTTGGCGACGCGAAATTCGTTGAACGCCACCGACACCAGATCGGGATCGAGCGCGCGCGAGAAGTGCGGGCGGTTGTTGAACAGGCCGAGCAGCGGCTTGGTGACGGCGTGGACGTCGCCGCGGCCGGTGTGATGGATGCGCCCGTCGCCGTAGCCCTCGAAGTGACAGGTCTCGCAGGTGAAGCGGCTCAGCGGCCCGTCCGAGCGGCTCCAGGGCGCCATCAACGTCGTGAAGATCAGCGCCTCGCCGAGACGCAGCACGGGATCGCGGGGCGCGGTCGTGGCGACCGGGACGATCGTCGGCCTGGCGCCTGGGCGGTCCACCGCGACCCAGGCGTCGAGTAGCGGATCCGCGAAGACCAGCGCGCCGTCGGAGCGCTCGACGACGTCGTTGGTGCCGGGAACGAGCTCGGTGATGGTCTCGCTGGCGGGCGATGGCCGATCGTGAGCGTCGTCGAGGTTCAGCTGGAGGAGCTTGTCGCTCCCGTAGCCGGATACGCGCGCGGTGGCATCCGAGAGCAGCAGCACCTTGGGCACGACCACGCCGCGCTCGCCGAGGTTGACGGCCGCCTTGCGCGTCGCGCGCCGCGCATCGAGATCGACATCGTAGAGGTAGAGAAAGGAATCGACGTAACCAAACGCGCCGATCGTTCGATCGAGCGCGTGATCTTCGGCGGCGCCGATCGCGATCCGGAGACCGCCGTTGCTGCTGCTGGCGGCGAACGACCAGATCGGCCCGTCGAGAACGATGCGAATCGGCGGCTCGCGGGCAGGCGTCCCCGTTGCGTCCAGGCGCTGGATCACGAGCGCATGATCGAGCAGGCAGTCGATGATCAAGCGGTCGCCCGCGCGCGCCATGCGGATCGGTCCGTTGCCGACGGCGACGTCGCGCCGATGCCCGAACACCAGTTGGTCGCGCACCGAGCTGTCGAGCTCGAGCGCGATCAGCCGGCCGCGCTGCTCCTCGATGAAATAGACCCAGTTGCGGGGACCGAAGGTGACGCCGCGGATGGCGCGCACGCCGTCGATCGCCGCGGTCCCGGCCGGCTCGAGGCGTTCGCCGTTCCAGCGAAAGCGCGCGACGTCGGCCGCGAGCTCGCCGGCAATCAGCACGTCGTTGCTTGCCACCGCCAGCGCGACCGGCGACCGCGGGGCGGGCAGCCGCTGGACCTCGCGCAGCGATCGATCGAGCACCACCACCGCGTCGCTGCCGCGCAGAATCCCCACGAGGAATCCCGAGCCCGCGATCTCTTTCAACGCGTAAGGGTCGGGACCGCTCGCGCGATCCCAGGTCAGGGGATTCGCAAAGTCGGCCTTCGCCCGCGCGGTTGCATCGAGCGCGTGGAGCTGTTCATCAGCGTGCGCAATCTCACGATCGTGATTGGTGGAAACGGGAGCGACGGGGGCGCGATGGAGCCGCAGGCGAAGCCGGCCGGCCCTGGCCAGCGCGAGGGCGACCATCGCCGCGCCGAGGCCGACGTACAGGAACGACCGTGGGGGGCGCACCATCTGGACTGCGCCAGCCTAGCGCGAATACGTGATTCAGGTATAAGTACGTCGGTCGTCACGAAAGGGGGAGAAGCTCATGAATAAGCGGGTCGTCAAGATGGGAACCCCCGAAGGGTTCCCAAACCCTCCCGCGAAGGGCGTAGCCCGGCGGAGCCGGGCTACGCCCACGCGGTTGCTCTGGGTCATTCTCGGGTGCGGCTTGCTGGTGGTTGGGTTCGCCGAGTGTGATATGGGCGCGTCCACCACTTCGGCGCTCGACAGTGTTCCGTGCGACGCGGGTTCCGACGCGTTGTGCCCGGTCCCGCCGCCCCCGCCGCCGCCGTCCGGCGGCTGGTGATCGCACGCTAGGTGATCGCGGGCCGCGCCGGCAGCGAGCCGATCGATCTGCAGGAGGTCAGCGCCGCCATCGGCTACGAGGACGTCGCCTTCTTCCGCGCGCTGTTCCAGCGGCACACCGGCACGTCGCCGCGCGAGTACCGGGCACGCTTCGGCGTGCGCCGCGCCGTCGCGTGAGGGAGCCAAGGAGCACGGCGCACGTGTTGGCGCGTTGATTCGCTATTGCCACACGACGGTGACCGGCGTTGGTGAATCGGTGGTCGTGCCGTCGCCGAGCTGTCCGAACACGTTGTATCCCCAGCACCGGACCGAGCTGTCTGCCAGCAGAGCGCACGTGTGGCGGTCACCCGCGGCGATCGCGACCACACCAGTCAAGTTCGGCACGGCGACCGGCGTGGGAGCGCAAGCCACGGGGGCGCCGCCGTTGTACGAGCAACCTGACGGGCCGCTCGTTGTCCCAATCCCCAGCTGGCCATTGTCGTTGCGCCCCCAGCAACGGACCGATGTGTCGTCCAGCAACGCGCACGTGTGCGTGCCGCCGGCGGCGATGGCGGTGGCGCCGGCGAGGCCGGGAACCGGGGTCGGTGTGGTGTCGCAAGGGATCTCGATCGGCGGAAATACCGCCGTGAGGAGGCACGACGTCGAGGTGCCCGTGCCTAGCTGGCCCCAAGCGTTGTTGCCCCAGCAGCGGACGGATCGATCTGGAAGCAGCGCACACGTGTGCTGGCCCCCAACCGCGATTGCGGTGCTTCCGGTCAGGCCGGGCACGGTCGCGGGTGGGAATACGTCGTTCTCGGATGTGCCGACGCCGAGCTCCCCCGACAGGTTGTCGCCCCAGCACGAGACCGTGCTGTCCCACAGCAACGCGCACGAGTGGAACGAAGCCGTTTCGACGGCGCTTACGCCAGCGAGGTTCGGGACAGCGACCGGTGAGGGCACGTATGGGAGGCCCTGGGGGCTGATGAATAGCCCGGTGGTCGGGGTCGTGCCGAACTGTCCCGCCTCCAGTCCCCAGCATTTCACGGATCCGTCGGCGAGTGATGCGCAGCTGTGCTCTTCGGCGGAGGTGGAGATAGACGTGACGTTGGTCAGGCCGGGCACCGAGACCGGTCTCGTCGAGCAGGCGAGGCCGACGCCGGTCACTGTGCATGTCTCGGGGCCGGTCGCGGTCCCGAGACCGAGCTCCCCGTTTTCATTCACTCCCCAGCACTGGACCGAGCCATCGGACAGGCGCGCGCAGGTGTCATAGTCGCCGATGGAGATGCTCGTTGCACCGGCGAGATTTACGACTGGCACCGGCGTCGGCGAACACTGGAGATTGATTCCGTTGATCGCGCAGCTCGATGGCCCGGTCGCTCCGTTGCCGAGCTGCCCGTAGTCGTTGTAGCCCCAGCAACGTGCCGAGCCGTCGGAGAACAGCGCGCAGCTGTGCAGAGACCCCGTGTCGATCCCGACGGGACGCGCGGCGCCTCCGCCATCGCCACCGCCCGTTCCACCGCCGCCCGCGCCGCCGCAACCGTGGCCGGGACCGGGGTGGCTCTGCGGTGGTGAATGGGGCTGTCCGGGGCCCCTGAATCTTGGGTTGGATTCGTGGGCGTCCGCCTCGCGGACCGAAGTACCCATCGCCAGCAAACCGATCGCCGCAATCGTGGCTGCGACCAGACGAACAACAATGCCCTTCGAGCCCTGCTCAGGCGCTCTCGTCTCCATGGTCCACCCCCGGGATTCTCGTATTTGGCCGGATCCCCACCTAGGGAACCTCACATGTGTGAATGCCGGAGGAAACGAAAATGGTTACAAATCGGGACGAAAAATTCTGCGTCGTCAGCGTCGCGTGTCGCCGAGCGCGCGCAGGGCGATGTCGACCGCCGGGTTGACCGGGCCGCTCGCGCGCCACACGGCGCGCACCGGAAAGCGGCCCTGACCGGGCGCGAAGGGCCGTGCAACCACGCCGCGCCGGCGCAGCGACGCCTCGTCGATCGACGGGACCAGGGAGCAACCGACGCCCGCGGCGACCAGACCCAGGATCGCTTCGGTGGTGCTCGCCGAGATGAGGCGCGTCGGCGCCGCGCCGCTGCGCGCCAGCGCCCGGCGCTGCAGCTCGTGATGGATCGTGCCGGGGTTGTAAGTCACGAAGGTCTCGCTCGCCAGCTGGCGCAGGTCGAGGCGAGGCCGGCGCGCGACCTCGCTGCCCGCGGGCACGACCAGGAACGAGCTCAGCGTCGCGACCGGTCGGCTCGCCAGCCCGGCGGGGAGCGCGTTCGGGAAGTAGGCGACCGCGAGATCGACCTCGCCGGCGCGCACGACCTCGGGATCCGGCGCTGCCAGCTCGCGCACGTCGAGGCGCAGATCCGGCTCGAGGCGCTGCAGCCGGCGAATCCAGGCCGGTAGGACCTGTTGCAGGATCAGCGCCTCGGCGGCCAGGCGCAGCTCGCGCGCCGGCGTCGCAGACTTGAGCGCGCGTTCGATGGCCGGCAGCCGCTCGAAGAACGGTGCCGCGTGATCGTAGAGCTGCCGGCCAGCGGCGGTGAGGCGGACCTCGGCCTTGCCCACGCGCTCGAACAGGCGCACGCCGAGCTCGTTCTCGAGCTTGCGCACCTGCTGGAATACCGCGGGCTGGGTGAGCGGGTAGGGGAACGCACGCGCGGCTGCGGCGTAACCGCCGGTGCGCGCCACCCAGTAGAAGCCTTCGAGTCGGGCGATCTGCATCGATAAGTGAGGCTTAACGTAGCACCTCGAGGCAAATCCGCGGCACCTCACCCACGCGGACCGGCAGCGGCCCCATCTCCCCGTCGGAGAACGACACGCGTGCGCGACGTGCGCCGACGTCGGCACGAGGCGCCAATACGACCGAGGCCGTCACGTTTGTTGCCGTCACCAAATGAGTTGCGTGTCCTGCGCTACAACGAGCGTTCGCACTGTTCCTGGAACAGAAGAGCGGCGCCGCTTGATCGGCCGGCGCACTGTTCCACCCGTTCGCGCGCGTTTTGACGTCACGGCACAAACGTTGCGAGAGGTGGCTCACGAAAGGAGTCCCCTGCATGACGAAACAGACTTCGTTCCGGTCTTGGTTGGCGCCGATAGGATCCGATCGACTCAGCGGAGCCCTCATTGTAGGTCTTTTGGCAGCTCACGCTGGTTGCGGCGCACCACCGGACGACGGTTCGACGGCTGAGGTCGCTTCGGAGGAGAGCGGGCTCGAGGGCGCATTCAATGCTTACGGCGTGGGTTCGACTGTGCACACCTCGGGTGCGATCGACACCACCAACCCGTTCTTTCAGCAGCTGGGCACCAACCCACGCTCGTGTGCGACCTGCCACTCGTCTGCGGCGGGTTGGACGACGAGCAGCATCATGAACGCTGGGCTGCTGCTCTTCACGCAAGGCCAGGCTCCGCTGTTCAATCTGGTCGACGAGGGCAATCGCCCCGACGCCGACATCTCGACGTTTTCGGCACGCGTCAAGACCTTCTTGCCAACGCTGGTCGAGCGCGGCCTGACGCGCTTCACGCGCACGGTCAGTCCCACCGCGGAGTTTTCGCTGATCGCCGTCGACGATCCGTATGGGTGGTCGACTACGACCGCGTATTCGGGTTTCCGCCGTCCCACCCCGACCGCGAATGAGAGCAAGGCGCCGAGCATTACCTGGACCGGCTCGCCGACGGTCGACGTGATCACGCAGCTGCGCGGCTTCCTGCCCGGCGCCGCCAAGCTGCACGAACAGCGCGATCCGGCCAACCCGGTTCCCGCCGACGTGGCGACCGCGGCCGGCGACTTCGCGTTCGGCGTGTTCTTCGCTCAGAGCCGTGACTTCCAGGCTGGCCGCCTCGACAGCGACGGCGCGATGGGCGGTCCGGACAACCTGATGGCGCAGCCATTTTACGTGGGCATCAACGACAGCGCCGGCGGCGACCCGACCGGCAAGGCCTTCGACCCGCACGTGTTCAGCCTCTTCGACGGCTGGTCCCGCTACGCGCAGCACAACGACCGCGGCTCGGTCGCCGGCGCGCGCGGCGCGATCTATCGCGGCCAGGAGATCTTCAATACGGTCGGCAAGTGCAGCGGTTGCCACGACACGCCCAACGTCGGCAGCCACTCCACGGTGGCGTTCTTCAACACCGGCACGGCGTCGCCGCCGAAGTGCAGCTCGGCGCTGCCGCTGCTGACGTTCCAGAACAAGACCACCATGGAGACTATGGTCACTTGCGATCTGGGACGTGCTCTATCGACCGGCAAGTGGGCCGACATCGGTCGCTTCCGCGCGCCACCGCTGCGCGGCCTGGCGGCGCGGGCGCCCTACTTTCACGATGGGCAGGCGCGCGCGATCAGCGACGTCATCGAGCACTACAACGGGCAGTTCAACCTGAACCTGAGCGGCCCGCAGAAGAAGGATCTCGAGGCCTTCCTCGGCGCGCTGTAGCTCAGAGTCGAAGCAGCGCGCCTCCCCCGCAAACGCGCGCCGGTTCGTCACGTTCCTCCATCGAGCGCTGCAGGACGAGGGTTGGTCTCTCGTCCTGCGGCGCGCTCGGCGCAACGGCAATGCGCAGATGCTGCTGACCTGCTTCTATTTCCACGACAACTTTCGCGTCATCCGCGTCTCGACGCGTCTGATCGATACGGCGTCGACGGCGGCCAATTGAGACCAGGCTATCCGCGGCAGCCGCGGGCCGGTGAGACGGAGCCGTCGCGTTGATGATCGGCGATGTCCATGCTCATGGTGCCGACGGGGCCGCCGGGGTCGTGCACCGTGGTCTCGAACGTGTAGTAGTGCCCTCGCTGGACGAGGATCTCGAAGGTCGCCTGGGGCAAGGTCGTCACGTAACCTCCACCGGTGTTGTCGACATGGCCGGTGGTTCGGACCAACCGGAATGAGTGGCATCCGGGTAGGAGCGCGAACGACTTGCCCTTGTCCGAGACGTCCTGTCCGTCGACGGCGGCGATCGGCCCCATCAGGATACCTACCTCATCATCAGGTTCGCTGCCGGGGTACAGCGGATAGGCCTGATGGCTTTGGGTGAGACACCCCTCCACCGCGAGCAGCAGCCCGATGGACAATATGCGGCATGATTTCATTTGATGCCGAGTGCATAACGTCCTTGGAGCCAATTATTCCGGCGTCGGCCGTGCCGCCCGCCGGGTCAGTGGAGAAATGACGCGATGGTCTTGTACCAGGTGTCTCCCATCAGGGCGTAGCCGGTCGGGTTCGGGTGAAGGTTGTCGTTCATCAACGCTGTCTTGTAGTTCGCATTCGCCGTGAACGTGGAATACATGTCAACCAGCAGCACGTGTTTGCCGGCAGCGGCTCGTTGTTGCACGATGCCGGGAATGGCGGCGTTATAAGTCTGAAACCGCATGTTCTCGGCATCCGTGGTGGTCGGGGTCAATTGCGCGACGACCAGCAACGAGTTGGGAGCATCCGTGATGATCTCATCGATGAGCGTTGCGAGTCGGCCCGGCGCGTTCGCGAGATCGACGCTGAGATCGACGTCGTTGGTCCCGATCATCAGCAGGATGATGTTCGGGTGATAAGTCGAGATCGCCGTGTCGGTGATGGCTGGAGAGATTCCTGAGCGGCCGACACTGGTCTCGTTGATGATGGTGAACCCGGTGTGGCCCTCGTGCTTTGGAGGGAAGGCCGGGGTGTTCGGGGGACCGTTCGAGAGCGAGCCGACAAACGTCACGTGCTTGGAAGCGGCCACGGTCTGGTTGAACAGCTCGACGCGATAGCCGCCCATCTCGAAGGGGAACCCGTCGGTGATCGAGTCGCCGAGCGGCAGAATGACGCACGCGCCACCGTCGGTGGGACAGGGAGAGAACGCAGCCGCGCCATCGGCGTTGGACGCGTCTCGCCCGGCGTCACCGGCGTCGGCGCGGCCACCTGTTCCCGGATTGGTGTCAGCGGCCGCGTCGGGCGCGCTGCCGCCTTGGCCTGATTTTCCCCCGACGCCGGACATGCCTCCCACTCCGGGTTGCCCCGCGTCCGCCGCGTGTCCTCCCGTCGCCTGTTGCCCGCCCGCGCCCGAGGTCCCGGTACCGCCCGCGCCCGACTGCCCGGCGCTTCCGCTGCCTCCCGCTCCGCCGGGCGGCGTTGCGTCGGCATCGTCTTTTTTGCTCGCTGCGCAGCCGAGCGCCACAACTCCGGAAATGAACGCGACCAGCACCAGCGTGTGTCGGCGACAGCTTCGCATGGCGCGCACAATACGCGTTCAGGGGGCGGTCTGCACGCAGTAGAGGCCCGCACCGCCGCCGCAACCGACGAAGGCCTCGATCCACCACTCTTGCGCGGCCGCCGCCGACCCGCTTCCGATCGCCACCTGGCCAGTACTGGTGGGGTCGACCCAGTCGCCGCAGGTGGTTGCCGTGGTACCGGCGGTCTGCATCGTCGTCGTTCCGGTCCAGACCGCGAACAGCCTGTACGACCCGTTGCCGGTTTGCCAGATGCCGCTCGCGAGATCGCCGGTGGTCTGCAGCTGCGCCCCGGTGCCGACCAGCGTGCCGTCGACGCGCACGTAGGTCTTGGTCGGATCGATCAAAGACGCCGCGGTCTTGTTGGGGTGAGCGATCAGGGCGATTGCCGTGGTCACGCCGGATGGGCGACTCGCCTGGCAAAGCGCGTCCACTGACTGACCCGCGACGATGTTGACGAAGTCGTTGTTGAGCCAGATCTTGCGACCCGCGACCACGTGAGGTGACACCGTGACGTTGCGGGTGTGCCCCATACACAGGAACGATGCGGAGGAGGCGTTCCTATGGAATGGCGTTCGGCGGCACCTGTCCCGCCGGTCCAGCCCAGACGCTGGTGGGGTCCGCCTTCAGGACCACTCCTGAAACCTCGGCGCGGGGTTGTGGCGCGTCCAGCCAATGCGCAATGTGCAGCGGACGCGCCGGTGATTCGATGCGAATGTTGTTGCACCGTCTGCGGACGATTTTCGGCCAGCCGTTCTGGCTGGTATTGATCGGGTCGCTGGTCCTCGGCGTGATCCTGGGGACGTTGGTCGCGCGCGAAACGACCAACGACGTCCTCGAGGCGGTGCTGGGCAGCGCCTGGCGGAAGAGCACCAGCGACACGCGCAGCTTCCTGATGACGATGCTCAGCCTGCAGCTCACGGTGCTGGCGCTGGTCGTGTCGCTGAACGCGCCGATGATCCAGTCGGCCGCGAATCAGTATTCACCACGGCTGGTGCCATACTATCTGCGTAACGTCCCGTTCCGGCGCGCGCTACCGATGTTCGTGCTGACGACCGGGTTCATCATCGCCGGCGTGCGCGAGGTCGGCTTCGCACGCGACGACACCGTCCGCCCACGTCCCGTGCTGTCGGCCGCGGTCACGCTGGTGCTGGTGGCGTTCGTGCTGCTGGCAGTGGCCATGGTTCGCACCTACCGGTTCATGCGCGTCGAGCGGATCCTCGCACTCGTGCGCGATTCGACGTTCGCGGCGATCGAGCGCCGGGCGGCCCTGCTGCGGCGCCAGCGGCCAGCGTTGCACGCGAAGCTGGCGCTGCCACCGGACGCCACGGCGCTATCGGCGCCGTCGACCGGTTACCTGTCCGAGCTCGACCTTCGCGGGATCACCCGCCTCGCGCGCCGGGGCGGCGTTCGTGTGCGCATCAGCCGGAGCATCGGTGACCACCTGGACGCAGGCGAGCTGATTGGATGGGCGCGGCCCGACGACGGCGGAACGGTCGGTCCGCGGCTGGCGCGCCGGCTGGCCGCCTGCGCGCTGATCGCGCCGGCACGCGTCGTGGATCTGGACCCGGCCTACGGGATCCGCATCCTGGCCGACGTCGCCGCGCGTGCGGTGTCGACGTCGTACAACGATTCCTACACCGCGCGCCAGGCGCTGCATCAGATCCGCTCGGTGCTGCGCCGCCTGGCCCGCACGCCGCTCGGCGACTGGAGCGTCGTCGACTCCGACGGGCGCGTGCGCGTTTCGGCGAGAGCGACCGAGCTGCGCGAGTTCCTGTCGGCCGCGATCGAGGCCCCGCTCCGCTACGGCGCGGGCGATCCCGACGTTCTCGACGGCATCCTCGAGATCGCGCTCGAGGTCGGGTTGGTCGCGCCCGATGCCAGGACGCGGGCGGCTGCTTACCACCTCGTCGACCGGGTGCTCGAGGACGCCACCGACTACGGCAAGCTCCGCAACGGCCGTCTCAAGCGGCTGCTCGCGGAAGCGGACCTGGTGCGAGCGTCGTTGCAGGAGGACTGCCCGCGCTCCGACCGGCACGAGCGCGCGGACTGGGCCCTCACGCCGAACGACAGCGCGCACTGACGGCTCGGTTCAGTGCTCGCCTTTGATCACGAAGAACGAACCGCGGATCGTTCCAGCCAGCTTCGACTTTTGCACCTCACCTGCTCCTGGCGCGCTCGTCGTTCTCCAGCCCGGCGAAGACCTGGGTCGGCTTGGCGCTGACGTGCAGGCCGCATTCGCGCTTCGTGGCCTCTTCCCACCACCAGCGCCCGGCGCGCTCGTGCTCGCCGGGGCGCGGCGGGCGAGTGCAGGGCTCGCAGCCGATCGAGACGAAGCCGCGGTCGTGCAGCTCGTTGTAGGGGACGTCGTGCTCACGGATATGGCTCCAGACGTCGGCGAGCGACCACCGGGCCAGCGGGTTGCACTTCAGCAGGGGCCCGCCGGCGCGACCGGTGAAATTCGTGTCGGACTGGATCTCCGCGACGCCCGAACGAGTCGCCGGGCTCTGATCCGCGCGCTGCCCGGTCACCCAAGCATCGAAGCGCGCGAGTTGGCGTTTGAGCGGCTCGACCTTGCGCACCTGGCAGCACTCTTTGTGGCCATCGTCGTAGAAGCTGAAGGCCCCTTTGCGTCGCACCAGGTCCTCGACCTCGACGAAGTTGGGGAACGCCGTCTCGATCACGACGCCGTAGTGCTTGCGCACCTTCTCGAGGAAGCGGTAGGTCTCGGGGTGCAGTCGCCCGGTGTCGAGGCAGAAGACGCTGAACGGCTGTCCGCTCTTGACCGCGAGATCGATGAGCACGACGTCCTCGGCTCCGCTGAACGCGATCGCGCAACGCTCGCCGAAGGTCTGCAGCACGGTCGCGAGAATCTCCGCGGCGTCTCGCCCCGCGAGCTGGCCCCGCAGCCTTTCGGTCTGCTCGGGTGACCAGGCGGCGCCGTTTTGCCCGCTCGCCGGCTTTCCCTCGGCCGCGGCCGGCGAAAGGCCGTCCTTGATCAACGTCAAGACGCTCTCGAACACCTTGGGCGGGCCCGAGCTGTCGCTGACCACGAAGAAGGGCGCGGTCTCCATCTTCAGCTCGCGCGCCATCCGCATGCCTTCGCTCTCGGCGTCCGCCTCGTCGGCGATCACCACCCGATCGATCCGCTCCCAGAGCCCGCGCCGGCGCAGAACCTCCTCGGCCTGAGCACATTTCTTACAGGGCTCCCCGTTGAGGAGCCGCTTTTTCACCATGGTCACGCTCATCTTCATTCGAGCCTAGCGCGAACGACGTGCGACTTCATCACCGGCGGCGTCATACGGCGTCATGATGAGGTTCACTCGCCTCCGCTCGACAGCGCGGCGTTCGCGACCTCGGTCGCCAGCCGAGCCGTGCGCGCGCGTGCGGCCGTCACCGAGTAGGTGATTCCGCAGACCGTCATCAGACCGGCCACCACGCCGACCACCATGGTGTCCGTACCCAGCAGCTTCAAACCGGACGCGGTCAGCACGATCATCAGCGCCGGACGGATCACGAAGTCGGGCCCGCGCGCCGAGAAGCGCGCGCCGATGAACACGCCGGGGATGCTGCCGAGCAAGATCGACGCGGTCAGCGCGAGATGGAAGTGACCGAAGATGATGTGGGCCAGCGCGGCCGACATCACCAGCGGTATCGCTTGCACCAGATCGGTTCCGACCAGCTCCGAGAGGCGCATCCGCGGGTACAGCATCAACAGCATCACGATCATCAGCGATCCGGAGCCGACCGAGGTGATTCCGACCACCAGCCCGCCAACCACGCCGATGATCAGTGTTGGAAGCCGTAGCACCTTCAGCGGCGCCTGCGGCTCGGCAGAACGATTCCGCTGAAGGATGGGGCGAATCAGCAGGCCACCCACGACCACCAGCAGCGCCACTCCCAGCGCGTCCTTGATCAGAGACTGCAGGCCATTGCCCGAGCCGAAGGATCTCACCAGCAGGACGCCACAGAACGCCGACGGGATCGAGCCCAGCATCAACCACAAGACCAGCTTCCGATGCACCGTCCCGTGCCGCCAATGAACGGCGCCGCCGACCGGCTTCATGACGACGGCGGCCACGATGTCGCTGGAAACCGCGGCCAGCGGTTCGATCCCGAACAGCAACACCAGGATCGGTGTCATGAGCGCGCCGCCGCCCATTCCCGTCAGACCCACGACGAATCCGACGAACAGCCCGGTCAGCGCGACGAGGGGGTCTAACATGGCGTGGCGCGGACAATAGCCGACCCGTCCGTGAAACCGAACAGCTTAGTCGGGAGCCCCACCGTTGCGCAGACGCAGCGCGTGCAGCACCGTCGGCACGTCGGCCACGTGCCGGCGCAGAACCAGGCTGATCGCCATCCCTTCGAGGTGAGAGAGCGTTCCCACGACGCACGCCACCAGCAGCCATGGACCGCTGCCGCCGAAGCCGTATTGTGCGACCGCCCAGACGCCAAGCGCCGCTGCGAATACCTTGGCGCTCCAGGAATGAAAGCCAGCGGCGGCGTGCCAGCGGATCAAATCGAGCAGGTACCAGGCCGCCAGCGTCCCGAGGACCACGCCGAGCGCGAAGGCGTGGCGCCGCAGCGGCTCCGGATGCAGGGTCCAGGTCGCGACTGCAAGGACCAGATAAAAAACGGTATCGACCACACTGTCGGCTTGACGCAAGCGGCGGGTGACAACTGCGAGGGCGCGCGCAATCACGCCGTCGAAATAGTCGCTGACGAACGCAACGACGAACAACCAGAGAACCAGGGTGTCACTCAACGCCCGCGCCGCCAGTGCGAGCGCCAGGACCAGCGCGGCGGCGGCGCGCGCCGCAATCAGCAACCAGGGCAACCACTCGAGGGCCTTGCGGTACGCTCCGCGGCCCTCGCCCTTCGCTTCAACCATCACCGGTAGCGCGAATCATAGAAGGTAGCTTGCCCATTTCCAACCCGCTCAGGGGCCTGGGGGCGGCTCGAATCCGTACTTCGCCAGCTCCGTCTTGAACGCATCACCGCCGAGGAACTGCAGGTGCAGTTGCGCGTTGGCGAGGTTCTGAGCTCCCTCGACGATGATCGCGGAGTAGACGGTCTTGACCTGCAGGTTGACGGGCGCTTCGGGGTATTCGCCGGCGAGTTGGACCCCGGGCGTCGACTTGATTTCGCTGATCTGCGTGGCGCCGACGACCGTGGTTGCCGTCGATTGCGCCATGGCAGCCATCGCCTCCGCTCCGACCGGCGCGGTGTGGCCCTTGCCAGCCGGGAATCACGCCGAGCGCCGGTCTACCTCTTCCTCTGCACTAGCCTGATCGAGACCGGCTCTGCTCTCAGAGCTCGGGGCGGCTCGCGGCTCGACGCCGACGCGACCTTCTTCTGCTCGATTTCCGGAGGGTAACCCTCCGGAGTTCGGTGGTGGCGTTCGCAAAAGGGCGCCAAACGCGCAGGTGCGCGGGCGGCACGGCCAGTGCGTGCGCGTTCCAGGGGGCCGGCGAGGTGACACGACATTCGCGTGGCAGGGCTGCGCCGGCGAAAGGACAGGAGCATGCGGAGACTCGGCGGGAATCTCGTTTGGTGGCTCGGTTGCGCAGGTATGGCGACGACGATCGGTTCTTGTGGCGTCAACCACGACGAGGCAACGAGACCGCTCGATGTGGATGATCTGAGCGTACAGACGCCCAGATCCCGGAGATAGTCGAGCTTGCGGGCGACCCCCAGAAAACTACCGCCCTGATAGCCGCTGAAGGTCCCGTCGAACGCTTGCCGCGGCGCCTTCGGCCCGTTGAACCGGTCCAGCAAAACGAGCCCGGCGCGATTTCTTTCCCGACGCTCTGCTGTGGACGCCAAAGCTCCTCGCCCCAGATCGGTGACGTAGAGCACGAGCTTTCGCTCTCCCTGGCGGGTCGCGACGGCGACCTCGAACAGGATGAGGGTCCGCCCCAAGTCTGTCGTAGAATGTGCCCATGGCGTTGACGTTTGGGGGACTCCGAGAGACGCGAATCCCGTGGCGGCGCGAGCTGGCGCCCGTCATCGCGGTGGCCGGATTGTTCGCCGACTACCTGTCGCCCGCGGAGCTGTGGACGATTCTGCTGCCGCTCGGCTGCGTCGTCTTGCTCGCGGCGCTGCGCAAGTGGACCGCCGCGGTCGCCGTTCTTGTGTTGTCGTCGTGGGTCGCGATTCCAACCGCCGCCATCACGGTCACGGCCATCGAGGCCAGCAGCGGTGAGCACCACCTGTTGACGCTCGCCGATGCCACCGGCCAGCACCTCGACGAGCTCTCCAGCGCTGTCTGTGACGCGGGCGCGATTGAGGTCGAAATACTTCCGATCGGCCCCGGCCAGCTGATCAATCCGCGCTGGGTCCTGCGTAAGAACATCGAGACCTTCATCTCTCTGCACAACGCGATCGTGCTCGACCAGGCTCGCGAAGCCGGCCTCTGTCTGCTGATCAACTGACAGCCAGCGGCGATCGGCTCCAAGTCATGGCGGCGTCGCGTCGGCATGGATCGGCGGACGGCGGCGGGCCCAGGGGCGGGCCGCCTCGAGCTGGGCGCCGAGGCGCAGCAGCGTGACCTCATCCCCGACGCGACCGGTGAACATCGTGCCGATCGGCAGCCCGGCGGCGTTCCAGAACAGCGGCACGGTCATCGACGGTGCGCCGGTGACGTTGGCCAGCGGGGTGAACGGCATGAAGGTGAAGACTCGCCGCACGGCGCTGTCCACGGCGCCCGGCAGGCGCAGCAGGATTCCGAGTCGCAGCGCGAGGAGCACTTCGTGCGCGAATGCCTCCAGACCGTGGGGGTGAAGCGCGCCGATCGCGGGCGGTGGCAGACCCAGCGTCGGCGAGAGCAAGACGTCGAAGCGTTCGAAGAACCGGGCCGCGCCGCGCGCGACGGCATCGAGGCGCTCGTGTGCCGCCGCCAGCTGCACGGCACTTCGTTGCCGCCCGATCTCGGCGGTGATGCGCGTGCTGGTCTGCAGCTCGGAGCGACGGGGTCGGCGGCCCGCGGCATGGGCCTCCTGGGCGATGCGCGCCGCGATCGCGACGCAGACCACGAGGAAGTAATCACGCGCCAACCCTTCGGGATCGAAGTCGAGGTCGTGTTCCTCGACGTCGTGTCCCAGCGCGCTCAACAGCCGTGCCGCATCGTCGGTGGCCGCGACGCAATCCGCGTGCGGCGCAGCGACTCCGAGGTGCGGTCGCTTGGTGAACGCGACCCGCAGCCGCCCGGGCGCCACGCCCACTTCGTCGAGAAACGGCCGTGCCGGCGGTGGCGCAAAGTCGCGCGCCGTCGATTCCGGTCCCGCGGTGGCGTCGAGCAGCGCCGCGCTGTCGCGCACCGTGCGCGTGACGGCGTGCCCGATCGCCATGCCGTTCCAGACCTGCGAAGAGTCGGGCCCGACCGGCGTGCGCCCGCGCGTTGGCTTGAGCCCAAAGAGCCCGCAGCAGGAGGCGGGAATGCGGATCGATCCGCCGCCGTCGTTGGCGTGCGCCATGGGGACGACGCCCGCCGCGACCGCCGCCGCCGCGCCGCCGCTGGACCCGCCCGGCGTGTGCGCGGAGTCCCACGGGTTGCGCGTCGGTCCGAAGAGCTCCGGCTCGGTGTAGGGCGTGAGTCCGAGCTCCGGTGTGTTGGTCTTGCCGAAGAACACCAGCCCGGCGCGCCGACAGCGCGCCACCAGTGTCGCGTCGTGCGTCGAGCGATGCCCGGCCAGAAAGCGGCTCCCCGACGACATGAGCGTCCCCTCGCAAGCGGCGTCGAGATCTTTCAGCAAGAAAGGCACACCCGCGAAGGGTCCGTCCGGCAACCCCGCCGCGATCGCGCGCCGGGCGTCGTCGTGCAACGGCGTCACGATCGCGTTGAGCTGGTCGTTGACTCGCGCTGCGCGCGCGATGGCCTCGTCCAGCAACTCTGCCGCCGTGACCTCGCGCCGCCGCACGAGATCCGCTAACCCGAGAGCGTCGAGGGCACCGTAGTCGGTGAGCGGCATGGTGGTAGCTTTCCGCAAGTGCGGCCGCGCGTCTACCAGCGCCGGCCTTCCGCAGCTTGGCAGCTTCAGGTCATCAGCGTTTCGGGCCGCAGGAGCTCGTCATCTGCGGTGCTCTCAAGCCGGACGAGTACCCACCGATGACGAGGGCGATGGTCCGGCTCACTCTTGCGCATCGGTCGTCTCGGTGGTATCCGGACTGCCTTCCATGCGGCGCGGGCGCTCTTGAGGTCTGACGATCTCGCCTCGTCGTGGCGCACGCTACTGAACGAGTCGGGGCGCGAGCTGGGATCGGTGGTCATCGCCGACGACGCCTCGGAGAGCCGCCAGCTCATGGCCGCTCACCTGCGGGCCGCGCCGTTCGAGATCCATTTCGCGCGCAATGGCGTCGAGGCGGTGGAGCTCTGCGCGCGGGCGCGCCCGGGGGCCGCGTTGCTCGATCTGCACATGCCCGTCATGGACGGGATCACCGCCGCCGTGCGCATCCGAATTGCCGAAGCAGCCGCTGCGGCGGTTCCCCTGATCGCGCTCACGGCCGACGCGTTGGAAGAGACCAATCGGCGCTGTCTGGCCGCCGGCTTCAACGTTCTTCTGATCAAGCCGGTGCCAAAGGCGGTGCTACGGAACGTGATCGCCCAGGCGTTGCTGACCGGCAAGGTCGCGCCACCTTGGCCCGCCGCGCCCGTGCACAACGTCTTCGACACCGCCGATGATGATCTGGTCAAGCTGATCCCGCTCTATCTGCGGCGGCGCCGCCAGGACGTCGCTACCATGTGGGCTGCGCTGCGGTCAGCCGACTTTCCAGCGATCGCGGTCGTCGCGCACCGCATGAAGGGCAGTGGCGCGAGTTATGGCTTCGAGCGGATGTCCGAGCTCGGCTCGCTCATCGAGACGGACGCCAGCCAGCGGCGCGCCGATGTCATCGACAAACACCTGGGTGAGCTCGACGCGTACCTGAGCGACGCCTTCGCGAAGCTCAACGTCGGCCCTTAGCTGCCCTTGCGCACCGCCGGGCGGCCCGCCGCTGCTTCATCGGGTCAAGAGCCTCGCGACCGTCTCTTCCAGCACCTTCCGGTCGAGCGGCTTCGTGACGTATCCATCGACGCCGGCGTCGAACGCGCGTCGTTCGTCGCCGCTCATCGCCAGCGCCGTGACCGCAACGATCGGGATGTGGGCGGTCTTCGGATCAGCCTTGATCTCGCGCGCGGCCGTGTAACCGTCCTTTCCCGGCATGGCCAGGTCCATGAGGATCAGTGCCGGCAACTCGCGCCGCGCGAGCTCGATCCCCGACTCACCGTCGACCGCGGTCAGCGTGCGATAGCCTCTGCGGTGGAGAATCGAGCAAGCCAGTGCGCGGTTGGCGTCGCTGTCGTCGACGACCAGGATGCGACCGGCGGTGCTCGCGTCGGATGCGCCGGCCGGCGTCTCGTCCGAGAGCGTCTTGGCCTGGATCGCGTCGTGGACCGCTGCCAGCAGATCGTCCTCGGTCACGTTGCCCTTGCCGGCGAGCCAGCGCACGTACTTGCGAAGCCGTTCGCGCTCCGAATCCGACAGGTCCGCCGCGGTGAGGACGACGATCGGGCGCCCGCGGGTCCGTTCCCCAGTCGAGAAGGCCTCGATGACCTCGAAGCCCGACAAACCCGGCATCACGAGATCGACGATCAGGAGATCGGGCGGATCGCTCTGCGACGCGGCCAGCCCGGCGCGCGGATCCGGGAAGCCACGGACGTCGTAGCCCGCCGGCGCCAGCACCGCCTCCAGGAGCGCCAGCACCCGCGGATCGTCGTCGATCGCGTAGACCAGTGGTCGGGCCGAGCCTTGGCCGCGCGCGATCAAGCGTCGCAGTTGGTGCAGAAGGTGCCGTCCCTCGACCGGCTTGGCCAGCAGGTTGGCTCGATGCAGATGGCTCATGACGACGGGGATATCGCGCGTCTCCTCGCGCCGGGCCAGGTCGTCCAGCAGGCGGATCCCGTCTCGCCGATCGGTGGCGGGATCGAAGACGATCGCCGCGGGATGGACCTCGGCCGCGACCGCGGCGACGTCGCGCCCGTTGTCGTACTGCAGGACGCGGTAGCCGCCCGACTCGAGCCGCGCCCGGAGCTGTCCCAGCGAGCGCGGGTCGCCGTCGATCACCATGACCAGCGGCTGGTTGGTCGTGTCCGGGCGAGCGAGCACGGTGGCGGGGCCGACCGCCGGGATCGTGAACGAGAACGTCGCGCCGCCGCCCGGACTCGATTCGACGCTGATCGAGCCACCGTGGAGCTCGACCAACCGCTTCGAGATCGCCAGGCCCAGGCCCGTCCCCTGGTGCTTCTTGAGCAGCGACGACTCGCCCTGGACGAATGGCTCGAAGAGCCGCTCCAACAGCGCCGGCTCGATCCCGGGGCCCTGGTCCGACACGCGGAACCGGACCATCGTTCCGCTGTTCTCCGTGGTCACCAGGATGGTCGCCCCCTCGGGTGAAAACTTCACTGCATTCGACAGTAGATTGAGGGTGATCTGGCGCAGCTTTCCGGAATCGCCCTCCACGGCCCGTTGTGCCAGCGCTTGTTGTGTGATGGTGAGCCGCTTCTTGGCGGCCGCGGGCGCGATCAGCGCGCATGCGTCGCTCAGCAGCTCCGCTGGCGCGACCGCGTTTCGAGTCAGCGATGCATGACCGGCCTCGATCTTCGACAGGTCGAGGATGTCGTTGATCAACGCCAGCAGGTGGCGACCGCTGCTCAGGATGGTCTGAAGGTGGATCGCTTGCTCATCGGGGTCGGCGGTCTCCGGATCCAGCATCAGCTCGGAGAAGCCGATGATCGAATTGAGCGGCGTCCGCAGCTCGTGGGACATGTTGGCCAGAAACTCGGATTTGAGGCGATCGGCGCGCGAGATCTCCTGGTTCTTTCGCTGGACCTCGCGCTGCTGCGCTTTCAGCTCCTCGCGCTGGGCGATGAGCTCTTCCTTCTGGGCGTGCAGTTCGTCGTTCGCGTGCTCGAGATCGATCGTGCGCTCCCGGACCTTCTGTTCCAGGTGATCGCGATCGGCCAGCAGCGAGTCGGCCATCGCGTTGAAGGCGACGGCCAGCGTGCCGACCTCGTCCTGGCTCAGGACCGGTGCTCGCGTATGCAGGTGACCTTCGCGCAGAGCATTTGCCGCCGCGGCCAGGCCGCGGATCGGTCTCAGGATGCCGCCAACGACGCCGAGACCGATCAGGAGCGCCACGGCGATCAAAACGGCGCCTCCCGCGGCGCTGCTGGCAGCCATTCTGTCGATCGGCTCCTCGATCGACGCCACGGGAACGAGGAAGAACAGGGTCCACGGCACGGTTCTCAACCGGCGCGGCACCACGAAGTTGAGCAGGTTGTTGGCCAGGGAGAGTCCCTTGAAGACCTGCAGATGATCCAGCGTCGGACGTCGCGCCAGCACGAACTCACCCTGCATGTCCGACGGTGATTCCAGCAAGGCTCTGGTCCTCTCGCCGAATCTCTTCTCGGCGACCTGCGCCTCGATCACGTCTGCGCTCAGGGCGCCGGCGGCACGGAAGATCTCCTGCTCGTGGAAGCTGTGAGCGATCCGGATCCCGTACTGGTCGTAGAGCACCGAGAAGCTCCCCACGCCCGCGCGCCCGTTGGCGGCGCGCACCGCGTCCCAGAACGCGCTGCCCCTGACATAGAGTACGACGACGGCCGCCGTCTTGCCCTCGGTATCACGCACGGGCGACGCGAACGCGATCACCGGCGTCGGCTCGGGGGCCATCGTCGCGACGAAGAGGTCCGAGATGACCGCCGTCCCGGCGGCGGCGTCACGGAAGTAGGCGCGGCGAGCGATGTCCGGGTCCAGGGGCAGGTCCGTGGTGCCCAGCCGTTGCCGACCGTCGAGGTCGAAGAGCGCGACGCCTCGGCTACGCTGCTCGGATCGCAGGTAGTTGTTCCAGTTCTCGCGCAGGTCGTTCTCTTCGCGAGCCTGGCCGGTGTTCGGGTGTTGCAATATGAAGCGGCGCAACAAGCTGTTGGCCGATATGCGCGAGGCCACTCCACGGTATTGCTCGTTGAACCCGTCGAGCTCTCCGGCCAGCTGGTCGCCACGCGACTCGAGCACGGCAATGGCCTGCTGGCGCAGGAAGGACTGCGAGCGCAGCGACATCAAGAGAATGGTGGCCAGCATGGGCATGGCGGCCGCCACGAGGAGCAGCGCGATGAGCTTGCGCCGCAGCGGCATTCCCGTGAATGTGGGCCGCTTCACGTCGTTAGCTCGTGCGCTGAAAAATGTGCAGCGCTGCAGGAGTTCCGGGGTAGCTGATGAAGTTGGCTCTCAGGGCAACCGGCAGGGTCTCGACTGTGCCCAGGACCAGCACTCCTTCGGGCTTCAGGATCGAGTGCAGCCGCTCGAGCACCCTTCGCCGCAGGGGCTCATCCAGGTAGATGAGCACGTTGCGAAGGCTGATGATCTGGAACGACGCCAAGATTGCCTCGCGCGGCGCTAGCGCGGGGCCATTCAGATCGTGGTTGCCAAAGCGCACGCAGCCGCGCAGCCCGTTCGCGATGACGACGTCATCGCCGTCTGGTGTCACGAAGCGCGCGTTGAACCGCCGCGGAATGTCCGCCGCCGATGCCGCCGGATAGCGGCCGGCGCGAGCGAGGGCCAGCGATCGCTTGTCCAGGTCGGAGCCCAGGACCTCGACCGGGGGACCGCCGAACATGTCGCGGCACCAGCACAGCAGCATTGCCCACGACCAGGCCTCTTCCCCGGTCGCCGCGCCCGCCACCCAGGTGCGCAAGGGGCCCGCGGTGCGCGCCAGCTGATCAGGGATCACCGAGGTCTCGAGCGCATCGAAGACCTCCCGATCCCGAAAAAAGGAAGAGACCGGCACGACGAAGGACTCGATGAGCCGCTCGATCTCGGACGGCTCCCGGGCGAGGAGCTCGATATATCGGGAGATGTCGGGGACGCCGGTGGCTTTCAGGCGTGCGTCGACGCCGCGTTCGATAGCGGTGCGGCGGTGGTCCCGGAAGTCGACGCCACGTCGGCTGGCTACCAGGTCCAGTAGCGCCTCGACGGAGTCTCCGGGTTGCGCCACCTAATGGCTCCTGGGTGGTGCCGCGCCCTTGGGCAAGAAAATTCCGAACACCGTTCCGCCACCCTCGCGATCGCGCACCAGCGCCCGTCCGCCGTGCGCGGCGGCCACCAGGTCGACCAGGTGCAAGCCCAGCCCGAAGCCACGCCGGACCTTGCCGCGCGCGGCCTCGACGGAGCCGAACTTCTTGAACAGCTCGTTCTTGAACGCCTCGGGCACGCCGCAGCCACGGTCGGAGACGTCGATCTCGACACCTCCGTTGACGTCGGTGATCGTGACCGACACCTCCGCGCCGGGCGGCGAGTATTTGACCGCGTTGGACAACAGGTTCTCGACCGCGCGCTTGACCAGCTTCTTGTCGGCTTCTACCCAAATGTGCTCGCCCTGGGCCGGCCGGGCGATCCGGACCTCACGGACGCGCGCCGTACCCGCCATCGACGAGATGGCTTCGGAGAGCACGCGATCGGTGTCGAGCACCTCGTGGTGTAGGACCAGCGCGCCCGATTCGGACTGTCGCACGTGCAGCATGTCCTCGAGGATCTCCTTGAGATCCGTGCCGGCGGCCTGAGCCAGCTCCAGGTCTTCTCGCTGGCTCTCATCGGATGGGTGACCGCTCATCAAATCGAGCACGCTCGTGAGCCCGCTCAGTGGATTGCGCAGGTCATGGACCAGCAAGGAGACCAGGTCGTCCTTGAGCCCGTCCGCGATCTTGAGCTGGCCGATCTGTTCGTGCAGCAGGCGTTCTTGCCGGCGCAGTTGCAAGAACGTACGCACGCGCAGGCGGAGCTCGAGGTGGTCGATCGGCTTGGTGAGGAAGTCGTCGGCGCCCGCTTCCAGGCCGCGGTTTCGGTCTTCCTGTTCGCTGAGCGCGGTGATGAGCACCACCGGGATGTACTCGTCGCGCGTCTGGGCGCGCGCCTTGATCAGTCGACAGCCCTCGTAACCGTTGATCTCGCTGGGCATCATCACGTCGAGCAGCACCAGGTCCACCGGCCCGCGCTCGAGCCAGCTCAGGCCGCCTGCGACAGTATCCGCTTCCAGAACCTCGTGCTGCTGACGCAAGAAGCCCCTCAGCAGCGCTCGATTTTTAGCGTCGTCGTCGACGACGAGAACGACATTCTTCTTGGTTTCCACGGCTCCTCCCGCCGCTCTCCCCCTGACCCATATGGTCCGAGCGCTCGCACATCATAGACATTTGTATGTATGTCGCGCAACGGCCAGTCTCTGTGACCGACGCAACATCTGCGCCACCACACGCTCGAAACCACTGATGATGGTGTGATTCCGCCGCCCTGGCTGTCACCCAATCGCCGATCGGGGACGGATCGAGCGAGTCAGTTGCTGCTCAGTGCTCCGGTGAGCGCGCTCCAGTTCCCGAACAGGCTGACGGTCGCCCAGTGCCCGCCCTCGGCCGGCAGCCCATCGGCGCCGACGGAGAGCTTAAACACCTAAAGGTTGTGATCACGCCCGTCTCCAAGCCGACCGCTAAGTCGAGCGAGCTTGCGCGGTCCATGTTGTCGTTCAAAGACGTGAGCTGATAGCCCGCGCCCAGCTTGATGCCGACAATGCCGCGCCTCGCAGATACAACGCGAGCCCGAGGGATCGTAAGCAGCGAGAAACGGTGGGTTGTTCTATATCTCCCGGAGCAAACAAGTTACAATGCCGGGCGCTTCGCAGTGTTGACGACCGTTGAGACGCTCACACGGAGGTCACATCATGTCAGTCCAGAAGGTTTTCAAGAATGCTGCTGCCGCCGGCCACGCCACCGCATTGGACGCCTTTAGCCAGGGCAAGCTATTCAAGGCCGAGCAGAGCAAGGAGATCAAGAAGGGGATCTGCGGAGGAGTCTCACTGACCTACTTGGGCCTCTACGCCAAGTCGGGCGCGGGCAGCCTCAACGGCGCCAAGGCCCACAGCTGGAGCGCCCTCCTGGAGTTCGGTCTCAAGTTGCAGCAGCAACTGATGGATGTGCCTCAGGGAGCCGTCTCGGTCCAGCAGGCGATGCGTACGAACTTCTCCAACGCGGCCGGTACCTGCGGCCTCCGCGTTGACGGCGCCATCGCTAGCTACGCCTTTCCGGGCGACGAAAGCATCGTCGGGCTCGTCAGCAGGCTTTCCGGCTACTACATCATCGCGCTGCCCGTTCACTACATCGCGGCGTCGAACGTCGGTGGCGAGTTTACCTTTTTCGATCCGAACTGCGGCGCTGCCTACACGAACAACGCCCGCAACTTCGCCACCATGTACAGGTCGTTCTTCAGCAGCAGCCAGGTGAGCGACTCATACGAGTGCACGGGCAAGAACCTCGACATACTCCGGTTCCAGAGGATCTGAGCTGCGCCTAGCGAGACGAGACCTTCAGGCTCGTCAAACAAAAGTTCCAGCTGGTACTGCTGGCACCGTTGACCGAGAACTTGATGGACGCAACCTTGCTCGTGTCGACGTTGGCAGGCACGGCGACCGAGGTCGCACCTGCCGCAATATTGTCAATCCGCGCCACGTTTACATCGGCGGCATCGTCGAAGAGCACGGATGTGCCAGCCGGGATGGTGCCGCTGCCGAGCGTCCAGCTAACGGAAGTGATCGTCGCGCCGGGGTTGCATCCATTGAAGGAGCTCTTGGCGGTGGAAGAGAGACTGCTCGCACTCTCGAGCATCATCAACTCCGGCCACGTCGAAACGTCGATACCATGAGTGTCGCAAAGCGCGAGGCCTAGACCGCCCCCCGAAGTCGGCGCGCAGGCGCTGCCCGAAAAACAGATCTGGGGGTTGGTCGCGTTGTTCCCCGCGGGCTTGGTGAAGGTCACGTTGCAGGTGCCGGCGGAGAATGGATAGTCGAACCAATACCCGACGACGTTGGCCCCCGGATTCGGGTAGTTGAGGATGCAGATGAAGCCGTCCCCGTGAGTGGCGTTCGTCGCGCCGCAGGTGGCGCCGCCCGGACCAATGAGCTCGGTCGTGCGGGCGACCCCACCGCCCGTGCCCGCGCCGCCGCCGCCCGTCCCGGGCGCACTCGCGTCGGCGCCACTCGGGCCGGTGCCGCCCGTCCCTGAGGTCGTCGGGCCGGCGCCGCCCGTCCCGTTGCCACCCGTCCCCGAGGCGCCCGCGCCGCCACCGCCCGTCCCCGAGGTCCCTGCGCCGCCGCCGCCCGTGCCCGACGTGCGCCCGCCGCTTCCGCCCGAGCCGGTGTCGTTCATGCCGGCGCCATTGCCTCCCCCTGATCCACCGGATCCTGCAGGGCTCGCCGCGCATCCGCCGGTGAGAAGCGCAAGTGCCCAGAGCGCGACAAATGACAAACGAACGCAATGTCCGTGGAATGGTTTCTTCATGACCACCTCGTCGAGAGCCGAGAGACGCTGATCGCCGCTACGACAACGCGTTGCGGACTATACACGCGATGCCGCTGCCGGCGGCGACGTGTCTGTCGAGGGGCCGGCAACAGGGGTGCTACAGTGCCGCCCATGCCGATAACGATGGTGAGCGATATCATGACCGACGTCGTGGAGACCCTGCAGATCGGGGATACGCTGGCGATGGCGCGCGAGCAGATCGAGCGCGGCGGAATCCATCATTTGCCGGTGGTCGATGCTGAAGAGCACGTCATCGGGCTGGTGACCTACCATCGCATCCTCGAGGCCTGGCTCAGCCATGGCGATCCGAATAAGGAGTCTCTGGCCCAGCTTGCGGGCGAGATCCCGATCGACATGCTGATGGAGAAGGACGTCCTGACCGTCGAAATCGAAACCACCGCCGCGGAGGCGGCAAGGCTGCTCGAGAAGCACAAGTTCGGCAGCCTGCCGGTGACCAAGAAGGAGAAGCTGGTGGGTATCGTGACCGAGCGGGACTTCTTGCTCTTCGCCCTGCGCTACTTGGAGACCGAGACGGCGGGCTGACCGGTCAGCGGGCGGCGTTGGGACTGAAAGTGCGCCAACACTGCGCGCCGGTGTCCATGCGTCGCAAGATCTGCACGGTTCACCGTGCAGAAGAGCCAGCGACGGCGCTTCAATCTGGCATCTGCGATGCTTTTGAACGCATGCATGGACCAGGAAACCCTAGAGACGCTCCGCCGCAACCTGCTGCAGCGGCACCACTCCCTGCTGGAGCGCCGGCAGCACGCCCTGGCGGCCGAGGATGACCTGCTCACTGAACGCGAGCTGGATCCGGAAGACACGGCCGCGGCGGGCAGCGCCGCCGCTCTGCTCGACAGCTTGGGCGAGACCGCGCGCCTGGCCCTGATTCGGGTCGAGGCCGCGCTCGATCGCATGAGACAAGGAGGCTATGGCAGTTGTGCGACCTGCGGCGAGATCATCGACGGCGAACGGCTGCGCGCGGTTCCCGACACCGACCAGTGCGGTGGTTGCGCGCCCGAACGCTGAGCGACAGAGCGAACGTATGCGGGAGTGGAGACTCGACCTTTCCGTCTAGAGTCTTCGCAGCCAGATATTGCGATAGCGCACCAGATGTCCGTGATCTTGCAATCGCAGCGGCATGTCGCCATGCGGCCGGTAGCTAGGCGCGCCGATGTAAGTGGTGCCGCCCTTGAGCGAGGAGTCGTTCTGCACCAGCACCCCGTTGAGCAGTACGGTGAGCCGCGCCGCTGAGGTGAGCGATCCATCCGTCGCAAAACGCGGCGCCGTGTAGATGATGTCGTAGGTATTCCAGGTCTCGGCCGGCCACGTTGCATTCACGAGCGGCGGGAACTGCTTGTAGATCGACCCCACCATGCCGTTGACGTAGGTCGGGTTCTCGAAGTTGTCGAGGATCTGAACTTCGTAGGCGTCTTGCAGGAAGATGCCGCTGTTGCCGCGATCCTGATTCACCTTGTCTGGCGGCAGCTTCGGGTCGCGCCATTCCACGTGTAATTGCACGTCGCCAAAAACCTCCTTGGTCTGGATGTCGCCGGTCCCGGGCCCAACGACCATTTCGCCCTTGTCGATCTTCCATCCGGGAGCGGCGCCGGTGTTGGCGCTCTTCCATCTGTCGAGGCTCTTGCCGTCGAACAACACGATGGCGTCCGAGGGAGCGGCTCCGATCGTTGCACCCGGCGTGACCTTGGCGGGAACCGGGAACCAGATCTCGGTGAGCTTGGGATCCGGCGGCATGTCGTCGTCCTTGGTCAGCGCACGCATCCTGATGTTGCGGTAGAAGACCTCCGCGCACTCCGCCTGCAGCAGAACCTTGCCATGATCGACCTTCACCCAGCTGTTGGTGGCCGCGTTCCAACCCTTGAGGTCAGTGACGCGCATGTTGACCAGGCCGTTGACGATGTGCGTGGCGCGATCGCCGCGCACGATGACTTCGAGCGTGTTCCAGCCAGGATACTCGTTCGTCCGGCTGTGGCGGGTGCGCAGAAAATCGCCGTTCTTGCCCACGGTGACCGGCACTCCGCCGTTCTCGGGCAGTGCATAGAGTCCGGTTTTCGGATCGACGAAGCTCGACACCTGTGCCGACACCGCCCACGAATCGCCGGTGTCGCCTTCCTGGATCTGCGCTTCGAAGCTCGCCGGCCAGTTGCCTGGATTGTCGCGATGAACGTGATACAGGAAACCGGCATCGCGCACGTGATCGACGCGCGGGGCGAACTTCTTCTCGCCCCATTTGTATTCGAGGCGGATCACGTAGTCCTTGAGGTCGGTGTCACTGAGTAGGTATGCATTCGGCTGCTCGGTTCCCGCAGCTTGCGTGGGATAGGTGTGGATCTCACCGTTCTTCACCTCGAAGAGGCTCGCTGCCGGTGGCGCACCCTCGGCGGTTTTCGACGCGTAGTGCACGGTCCATCCGTTGAGATCCTTGCCGTTGAAAAGTGGCTTCCACTGTGGACCAGGGTCCGCGGCGATTGCCGCCGTGTGAGCGCAGAGCCCTGCGATCCCTGCAACGACCATCCGCACCATGGTTCTCATGCTTTCTCCGTGAGAAACCTATCACCCGCCGGCGTCGCGTGAGTCGCGGCGATCGGTCTGGCGTGTCGTGAGCCGCTGCAAGGTCGCGAGGTCGACGGGCTTGACGAGGTGGTCGTCGAATCCAGCCTCGCGGGAGCGCCGCACGTCGTCTTCGGGCGCTGCCACGCGGGCAAGTCTTGCCCAGGTAGCCCCGGGGAACAAGGCCGCGACCGGCAAGATGCCGGCTTGCCGTCGAGTGGTTGAAATCCCATCTTTTCGGAAGGAAGATCGATTCAGGACGTCGTCGTGAGCGACGCTACGAGTCCCAACCATTGAGGTGACAGATGGCCGAGCTTGCTCCACGCCCAGAAGGAATCGTGCTCGCTCACTTCATTGTATCGGATGACGTCGAGCGCTCTGCGCGCTTCTACACGGAAGTGCTGGGCGGCAGGGTGGTCTTCTCCCCGGAGCCGACCTATGTCCAGCTCGCCAACAGCTGGATCATCATCAATGGGGGCGGAGGCCCGACCGACGACAAGCCGACGGTCACCCTCGAGCCGCCGCGCGATCCCGACCGCGTCAGCAGCTTCCTCAACATTCGGGTCAAAGACATTCAGGCTGTCTATGCCGAGTGGAGCGCCCGGGGCGCTCAATTCCTGACCCCACCCAAGCAGCACCAGTTCGAGATCCGTTGCTACATCCGCGATCCCGACGGTCATCTGATCGAGGTGGGGCAAACCACCGACCCAAAGGGAGACTGGCGACCCGCGGTTTGGTGACGGCTAGGGTGCGTACACCGGAGTGTGGGGGGCGCTGCGCTGCAACTGCACGATCTCTCGTGTCCCGTCGAGGCGGATGACCTCCAGAATCGCGCGAGCGCCAGCCCATGATTTTTTGCTGGTCGGTTGACCTTGCAAACATTTCGGGCGATGAGCGTGGCAAATGCATAGGCGTGGATATCTGTGCGTGCTGGCTTTGACGCTCGCTGCGCGGTCCGTGGCGGCACAGACCTTGACCGTGGACCGTGGCGGCGCAACTGTCGTCGTCGAGCCTTACGCGCCCAATGTCGTGCGCGTGAGCATCAGCCTGCTCAAGCCCTGGGCGGTGAGCAAGCCGGGTTACGGCATCATCGCCAAGCCGCTCGAAACCGGCTGGACGCGCGACGCCACCCCCTCGGGCGATCGACTGCGATCGAATCGCCTCATCGTCACCGTCGCGCCGAACAGCGGGCCTGCCGCGCCCACCGGTACCGCCGCCGACATCGCGAAATTTTTCAACGGCTCGACGCCGGGCATCGGCGTCACCATCACCACGCTGCAAGGGGCCACGCTGCTGGACCTGCAGGACTGGCAGATGTCCGTACCCAATCACAAGGACGGCAATGCGGACATTCTGAAAGATCGCCGGCCAAAGGACCCGCCCTTCTATCAAGTGGGCGCCACCTTCGCGTCCCCGAAAGACGAGCATTCCTACGGGCTCGGCCAGAATCAGGAGGGCCATCTCGATCGTCGCGGCCACGTCGTCCGCTGTGCGCACGACTACAACGCGCCATCCGGCCAGAGCGTGTGCGTCCCGTTCGTCGTCAGCAACAAGGGGTACGGCCTTCTCTGGGACAACCCGTCGCGCACCACCGTGCAGTTCGGCTTCAACGACGTCAACCGCTGGACCTCGGACGTCGGCCAGCGCGTGTCGTTCTTCGTCATCGCCGGCGGAACCTACGATGAGATCTACGCCGGTTATCGTCTGCTCAGCGGAAGCGTGCCCATGCTGCCCAAGTCCGCGTACGGCTATATTCAATGCAAGCAGCGGTACGCGAGCCAGCAGGAGCTGATGAACGTCGCCCAGGGTTATCGCGATCGAAAGCTCCCCATCGACGTGCTCGTGGTGGATTGGTTCCATTACACGAAGATGGGCCAGATGGACATGGATCCGGCGAAATGGCCCGATCCGGTCGCGATGAACAAGAAGCTGCACGACATGAGCTTCCACACCATGATCAGCGTGTGGCCCCGTTTCGTTCCCGAGGATCGCTATTACGACACCGTGCTTCATCGTGGATGGTTCCAGGCGCTCGCGGACGGAACGCCCACCAACGGCCTGCCGTACGATCGCGCCGGCTCCGATATCGACACGACCAATCCCGAAGCGGGCCGGTGGTACTGGGAGGTCATCAGGGACAACTACGTCGCCAAGGGCTTCGATTCATTCTGGGCCGACGAGACGGAGCCTGATCTTCCGCCCAACGGCAGCTACTGGCATGTGGGGCCCGGCACGGAGTTCTTCAACGTGTATCCGCTCTTTCACACGGCCGCGATCTACGACGGATTTCGACGTGACCTGAAGTCGCGTGCGCTGATCCTCGCGCGCGATGCGTTCACAGGCGCACAGCACAACGGAACCATCTTCTGGTCCTCGGACATCAGCGGCAACTGGGACACGCTCAAGCGCCAGATTCCCACCGGCATCAACTTTGTTGCTTCCGGAATGCCGTATTGGAGCACGGACATCGGCGGGTGGCAGTATCTTCCCGAGAAGCACACCCCCGACCGTCCGCCGCTGCTCGACCCCTCGGATGCGCGGGCCAATATCGGACACTACGATGACTACCCGGAGCTGTACGTGCGGTGGTTCCAGTACGGCGCCTTCCAGCCAAACTTCCGCAGCCATGGCAGCCGGCTGCAGAATGAGGTGTGGTCGTATGGAAAGCAGGCCGAGCCTATCCTGACGAAGTATTTGCGGCTTCGATATCAACTGATGCCGTACATCTACTCCATCGCGCACAAGACGCATCTCGACGGCGCACCGTTCATGCGCGGCCTGTTCATGGATTTTGGCGCCGATCCAAGCGTGGCCGACATCCGCGACGAATACATGTTCGGCCCCGCGTTGTTGATTGCGCCCGTGACCGAGCAGGGAAGAACCACGCGCGACGTCTATCTCCCCGCGGGAACGGACTGGTACAACTTCTGGACGAACGAACGCGTTCGCGGTGGTCGGACGATCACCGTCAAGGCGCCCATCGACATCATTCCGATCTTCGTGCGCGCGGGCTCGATCATTCCACTCGGCGCGCCGGTCGAGAGCACGAACGAGCCTCAACCAATCGCGACGGTGCGGGTGTACGCCGGCAAGGATGCGGACTTCGACCTCTATCGCGACGACGGCAACACGTACGCGTACGAAGCCGGCGCATCGGAGCTCACCCGTCTACACTGGTCGCAGGCGACCCGAAGGTTGTCCGGGTCTGCGGCAAAGCTCGAGGTCATCAAGTAGGCTGTCAGCCCCGCTCCGGCGCGACGCGGTCGATCGCCGGCCGGTAGAGATCGGCGGCATTGCCGATCACCGGGGCGCCATGGGCGGGGAGGACGTGGGAAAAGGGGGTGGCCAGGATGGCGCGCAGGTCGTCTTTCGGCGGTTTGCCCTGGCGCAGCCAGGCCGGGCCGATGTTGTGGGGGCGGATGAAGCCCATCGCGCGCATCATCACGCGACCGACTCCGTTGAAGTACCTGTCGACGGTGGCCCAGTTCTGAAGGCAATCGCCCGCGACGATCACGCCGCCGTGCCCCGGCAAAAGCAACAGGCCTTCGGGCGGCCGCGAGGCAATCATGTGGAGGCGGGCGCCTTCGATCGGCAGCGCCGTGGCCGCGTCGATCTCGACGTGCGGCGTGAAGTATGTCTTCGGCGAATTGGTGTTGAAGCCGGCGGTGTAGCGCTGGCCTTTCACCGCCCACACCTTGGCGCCGTAGCGATCGGCGTAGAACGGATCGTCCATGCCGTGGTTGCCGGCGAGGCGGAGCACGTCCGTGACTTTTCCAAGTGCGTCGAGCGCCGCCAGCCCGCTGTCTTCGAGACGGACGGCATTGACGAGGACGAGGCGTTCGCCCTGGCGAATCACCGTCATGTTGCGGCTGAAACGGACCGATAGCAGCCCCGGCAATCGCATCGTGCCGGTGACGAAATGAATCCCGGGCAACACCTCTTTTAGATCGCTGTGGGGCTGTGGAGCGGCGAAGGGACGCGGCACGGCGGGCATGCCGCGCATCCTCGCGCCGCCTGCGCGCGCGGGGAAGCCATTTCTGAGCAAGGAGCGTCAACAATGCGCGTCGGGGCCCGGCCACCGCAGAATCTGCACGGGGCACCGCGCACGGCACTCTCAGCCGCCAACCCCTCTAGAGCGTCGGGGCGCCCCGCCGGTTGCGCACACTGGCACACCGATTGAAGGAGCGAAGGGCATGGCGCACCCCATGTTCGCACCTCTCCTCGCCGTGATGGCAGTGGCCCCTTCGAGCGCCGGCGAAATTCGCCCGGCCATGCCGCGCGAGTCCACGACCGGACCGGCAACCATCGACCTTTGGGTCAGGCGCCCCGGCACGACCGGCTCGGCCGAGCCGGCATCCACGCGGGACCGGGCACGCCAGATCTCCCTGGACGAGCTGGCTCTGCGCGACGTCCAGCGGGTCGACGTCCAGTACCACGGCGCGTTCACCTACCGCGGCGTCGAGCTGGCCGCGCTGATCGATGGCTTCGCGCCACCCCCTTCGGCGGACCTGGCACTCCTGCACTTCGCCAACGGGATGCAGATCCCGCTGGCCTTCCGCGACACCGAGCTCGTGCACCAGCTGGCGCCGTTCGTCGCGCGCGGCATGCGCCTTGGACCAAATCGCCCGATGCAGATCGGACGTTTCCCCAAGGTCTCCCGCTCGAGTGCCGTGCGCGATCCGCGACCGATCGTGTTCTACGGGAACAAACTGGTCGTCGCTGACGCTGGCCACCCCGACGTGCCGCCCGCCCACCGCACGGTGCTGTCACCGTGGGCGCTCGCCGACAGTCTGATCGGGATCGAGTTCGTGTCCCGGGCCGCGTACTACGAGCAGTTCGACGTCGATCAGGATCCGCAAGTGAAGGAAGGGGAGCGCCTCTATGCCCAGAGCTGTCAGTTTTGCCACGGCGTCCGCCAGACCGGGGCCGCCTTCGGCTGGGACTTCGTGGACCCGACACCGATCGCCGAGTATCGCCACGGCCGCAACTTCTTTCTCCACGTCCACTACAAGCCACAGGACGCCGTCGCGCGCGGCCTGCGCATGCCCGCGCTGAGCTACATGAGCGAGGACGAGGCGCAGTCGTTGTGGCGCTGGTTGAAGGCAATCGCCGACCATCCCCTGCGCCCCTATCGACCTTGAAAAGTAGACCTATCGAGGATCACCAAGGCAGTCGCCTCGCGCGTGGCATGACGCGAGGTTTCGGAGCTTGATGACCGTGGCCGAGTACGGGGCGGGAGTGTACGTAGTGCTCGGACCGCTCATCGTCACGCTCGTCTGCGCGACGTCCGCAAGGCCCGTACCGGTGCGCGCCGCCTCGTCCTGCGGAATGCCGTAAGTGTAGACGTCGGTCGGTCCGCAGAACCGAAAGCCGTCGATCTTGATCGATGCATTCAACGAGCTGGTCGGGTGTTTGTTGTCATGAGGCCGGGTGTTGACGTCCATCTCCCAGCTCCCATAGTTCTCATTGCCAATCTCCCAGTACTTGAAGTCGTAGCAGTTGTCGCGATTCGAGTGCTTCACCCAGGCCGCTGCCTCCTCGGGCGTGCCGGTGCCGTAGTTCACGGTGATGAATACCTGGGCCTGCGTGGACTTGGCGACGCTGGCAAACGTGTCGAACGGGGTTGCCCACTGAAAGGTATTTCCCTCGGTCACATTTGTCTGCCAATGGTAAGTATTCGAAATCGAGGCCGCCCGGAAAGCGCAACGCCCGGTTGTCGACCTCCTGGAGCAGGCCAACGGTAGTTGTGGTGCCGAAAGCGTCGTCCCAGACGGCCGCATTCATGCCGAAGGTCCTGGCGTCGACCCGTCGGACCGCATTCTTTGCGTCGATCGCCACGTTGACCACGGCGGGCGGTGGCGAGGCGTCAAGGCGAACGTCATCGACGTAGAACGTCGGCGCATCAACCCCGGTGATCTCTTGCAGCCAGATGTCCGTGAGGGCGAGTGTGTTGGCGGCGCCCAGGCTCGGCAATGGCACGGTGAACTTTTGCCAGGTATCGGCCACGAGCGGTCCTATGACCTCGGAGATCTGAACGGGCGCGCGATCGTTTCTTTCATTCGAAAGACGCGAGCGGTGCGCTCAGGAATGGGCGATCAGCAGCGGCGATAGAACCTGAGCGTCAGGAACGCATCGATCTCGGTCCGCCGGCACGTATCCGTTACGCGGGCGCGTCGACGAGGGTGCCACGAACCGCGAGCTGAGCACTCAGGGGGCCATAAGCAAGGTGGACGTGGGCAGGGTTGAGGGACGCGCGTCGCGCCACCCGCCCCACCAGCCTCGAGTAGAGGTAATCGTTGGCGAGGACGATGGGGACGCTGGCGCGGAGCGCGGCCGAATCGGTTGTGGCGATGGAGAGGTCGGGGCTGACGAGCATCTGGATCTGTCTCTGGCAGTGATTTCGGCACGAAGCACCCGGTCGATAAGGGAGCCGCTGCGCCTATCCGAGCAGCTTGAGGACCACTGACGACATCTGGTTGGCCTGGGACAGGACGGCGACCCCGGCCTGCATCAGGATCTGCAGGCGGCTGAGGTTGGAGACCTCCTCGGCGACATCGACGTCGCGAATCCGACTCTGCGCCGCCGTGAGGCTGACCGACGACTGGGTCGCGGTCCGGATCACCCGATCCATGCGATTGGAGGCTGCGCCCAGGATCGCGCGCGCCGAGGAGACCGATTGAAGAGCCGCGTCGATCATGGTCAGTGCCCCCGCCGCGCTGGTCAGCGCCGACAACGACAGCCCCCCTATCGACAGCGCGGCTGCGGTGGCGCTGGCGGTGGTCACGACGATCTGATCGTTGGGACCCACGTTGCGAATGCCAACCTGGAAGGTCAGGGCGTGCGTGCCATTGATGAGCGAGACGCCGTTGTACTCGGTCGCATTGGCGATCCGATCGACCTCGCTCACCAGGCCGTCGACCTCTCTCTGTATGTAGCCGCGCTCGGTGTTGCTGACGCCGGACGAAGCGGACTGCGAGGCCAGCTCCCGAAGACGGGTCAGGATATTTTGCGTTTCATTGAGTGACGCATCGGCGGTGTCGGTGATGCTGATCGCGTCTTGGGCGTTGCGCGCGGCTTGGTTGTAGCTCTTGATCTGCGCGCCCAGGTTCACGGAGATCGCCAGGCCGGCGGGGTCGTCCGACGCTTGGGTGATCCGGAACCCCGACGACAGCTTGGCCAGCGACCGACTGATTTCCAGCGACGTTCGGCTCAAGTCCGCCTGGGCCGTCAGCGAGCTGATGTTGGTCCTGAGTGAGAATGCCATGGTGCTGCTTCGGTCTTTCGGTCCAGGACCCGCCGGCCCCCGCAGGGCCTTCTCCGGCTCGTCGAGGATTTCGACACGCGGAACCTTTTCGATAAGACCCACAAGGTGCATTCCGGGCCTGTCGCGTCATCGCTCGACCCACAATGGAGTGAGAAGACCTGAGATTGCTGAGGAAACTGGGTAGCGTCCTCGTCCGCGGGACTGCCTCACACGCGGCGGGGAAGCATCATCCGAGGTCGACGTGTTTCCCGACATGCGGGCCGTGATGCGAGGGGCGCGGGTGGGTTGACCTCCCCCGCGGACGTCGCGGACGGGGGAGGGGACCGGAGGGAACTAGAGAATCCGCGAATGCGGTCGTTCCCACAGTTCGTGGACCCGGACCAGGCATGCCTCGAAGCGAGGAGGTTCCTGCTCCTTTTCCGCGCCGACCTTCTTCCTGGTTTCGATCGGAGCTGGGTGTAGCCCGGCACGAAGCGACCGAGCCGTCCGTCGACCCGGTCACCCAAGCGTCTCAGAAACGAGATATGCACCAGGAAACCTGCGACGCCGCAGACACCTCCTCCGCCCCACAGGCAACAAATTCAACATAGCCACTAGCGAAATTTTGGGGCCTCGAGCTGACTGTTCCTGACGGCGCGCCGTGCTCAAGCTCCAGCTCATCCTGGCCTGGGATCCAACGAAAGGGAGAGCATCATGTCGCGCACGAGACTCGCAGCCGTTCTCATACCCCTCTTGATCACAAGCACCGAAGCGGCATTTGCCGACACGCCGCCAGCCTCGGGTGGCGCCGTCACTACCGAGCGCGCAGCCCAGTTGAGCGAGAGTTTCTCGGAACTGCACGCTGTCAGTCAGTGGTCCGTCAATCTCAGTGAGATGGCGGATAAGAGGGCCAAGTCGGACCTCGTGAAAACCTATGCCCGAGCGGTCATGAATGCCAATCCGAGTCTTGACGCAAAGCTCGTGTCCGTCGCTCAAAAACAGGGAATCGACATCGTACCGCCGGACCCGCAAACCGAGGAGAGCAAGAGCCTGAGCGAGCGCATGAAGGCCGAAGCGGTCCTGCTCGGCTCTCTCGCGGGGGATGCCTTCGACAAGGAGTACATGACCCTCGTTACCAACACGCAGCAAAGCGTCCTCAATTTGTTGAAGGCAAGCAAAGGGTCGGCGAAGGAGCCAGAAGTCAAGCAACTCATCGGTGAGTTGACGACCACGGTCCAGAATCGTCTCAAGACGGCCCAAGACATCATGTCGAAGATCTATGGCAATCGAATCTGAGACAAACGGAGGTCATCATGAAACGGCAAATTGCAGCAGGTCTTTCCATTGTCGCAGTGGTGGTCGGCGTGGGATGGAAGCTCGCGAGTCGTCCGGCGACCTCGACGGGGCTCGAGGACATCCGTCTCATCCAGCGCTCCGAGCACTCGCAACCTGGCCCCTCCGACGCACTGGCAGGTATTCGCATTCGCCTGAGTCCCAGTGATTTCGGCTACGAGATCACGGTACCGGCCCGCGAGGTTCCGCAAGTCTTCGTGGCTGCCGAATAGAACGGGATGCGTGGCATGAAGCGCTTGCTCCTGGTAGGCGCCTTCAGCTGCCACCTTGTGCTCGTCATCGCAGGGGCTCTCCATCTCACGTCTCGTCTGCATGGGCCGGTCGGGAGAGGACTTCGGTTTTATGACGTGCTGTCGGGAGCCGGCGACTCCTATTCCTTCTTCGCTCCCGCGGTAGGTCCCCAGCTGCGGGCGCGGTTTACCCTGTCGACTCCGCGCGGAGAGCGCTCCGAAGAGACGCTGGAAACCGGGAAGAGTCGCGAGGTCGGCTTCCGGGTGGGAAATCTCGCCGGAACGATCTACATCGCCGCCAAGCGCACAGACCTGCGACGAGCGTTTCTCGGTGCGCTCGCCGCGAACCGATTCGGCGCACATCCGGAAGCGAGCCGCGTGCAGGTGGACATCGAGGATTGGGTGATGCCCACGATGGCCGAGTACCGGCTCGGGGCGCGGCCGCGGTGGCGCTCGTTGCACGACGCGACCTTCTTGCGCCGGTCGAGCAGCCCACCGTGAGGTCAGCGAGGTACCGGTACATGGAGAGCGACACCTGGTTTCGGCCGGTGTCGGCTCGCCCGCTCGCGGGACTCCGGGTCGGGCTGCCGCTGCTCCTGCTCTTTCATCTGATCTGGATCTCCGACGATGTCCTCTCACTTCATGGCAACCGGGGAATCATTCCCTGGGAGCTCACGGATCTGCTGCGCGATCCCTGGGTGCCCGGCCTCCCGACCCTGGCCAAGGCCGTTCTGCCCCTCGGAATCGGTCTGCACACCGCCATCATTTGTCTGCTCTCGGGCTATGCCGGAAGCCTCCTCTCGCTCGCTCTCGGAGTGTACACACGCTGCTCGGCATTTCTGGCGTGGGGCCTTCACCTCAGCCTCGTCACGAGCGGTGCGGCTTCGTTTTACGGTGTCGATCAGCTGGCCAATACGTTCCTCTTCTATCTGTTTCTCTTTCCATCCGGGCGCGCCTTGACGTTCGCGTATCGTCCGGCCTCCTCCCGCCGAGAGGAAACGATCCCTGTCGGTTGTCTCAGGGTGATGCAATTCCATCTTTGCGTCATCTATCTCGCCGCCGGTTTGGATAAGGCAATGGGCCGACAATGGTGGAACGGCGAGGCGATCTGGCAAACCGTCTCTCAGCCCATCTTCAGCACCTTCGATCTCAGCTGGCTGGCGAGGCCTTCCTGGATCCCCATGTTCGCAGGCTGGAGCACGCTGCTGGTGGAGATTGGCTACGCGTTTTTCATCTGGCCGCGCAGCACGCGCAAGGTGTGGTGCTTCGCGACGATCGGATTGCACCTGGGCGTTGGCTTGTTCATGGGGCTCGTCTTTTTCTCGAGTGTGATGATTCTCCTGACGGTCTGTTCCTTTCTGATTCCCGAGGGAGTCCCGGAGCGCGCCGTGGCATGAGGCGGCGGGTTCTCGCAACGGTCCTCGTGGTGATGGGCCTGGCGGCGCTCGGCCACGAGGCGAGCGGCGAGACCGGCCTTTCCGATGATTTCGCGCCCCTGGTTCGCCGTCTGATGGCGCGTGACCAGATTCCGGGCGTGGCGGTGGGAGTCGTCGAGCGGGGACACCTCGTCTTCGCACGCGGCTTTGGTTACCGCGATGTCGACAAGCACCTGCCCGTCACGCCCGACACGCTCTTCCCTCTCGGGTCCTGCTCGAAGGCGTTCACAGCAACGGCGATCGCTCTGCTTGCGGACAAGGGCAGGATCGGGCTCGATACCCCCGTCCGCACGTACCTTCCCGACTTTTCCCTGCAAGACCCCGTGGCCTCAGCGACTTTGACACCGCGGGATCTTCTCACCCACAAGAGCGGATTGCCCCGGCATGATCTCTTCTGGTACCAGGCCCCGTTCTCGCGTGATGAGCTCTACGGGCGCCTTCGGTTCCTCGAGCCCAGCGGTCCCCCCCGCACGCAATGGCGATACAACAGCCTGATGTTCGTTGTCGCCGGTCGAATCGTCGAGAAGGTTTCGGGAGAGAGCTGGGAGAGCTTCGTAGCGTCTCGGATCCTCGTCCCCCTCGACATGCGCCGCACGCTCCTCTCGGCGGAAGCGATGGAGGCCGACTCCGACCATGCCTCGGCCTACGCGCTCCGCCAAGGCAGCGTACAAAAGATACCCATGCTGAAGGGCTTGAGCGCCATCGCGCCCGCGGGAGCCGTGCAAACGAGCGTGCGGGACCTCGCCCGCTGGCTCACGTTTCACGCGACGAGATCGCCGCGGCTCCTCGACGAGGGCATGTGGCGTGAGCTACATCGCCCTCAAGCAGAAATGCCGGAGTCGGACCAACCCGAGGTGCGGCACCGCTACTACGCTTTGGGCTGGATCCACGAGAGCTACCGCGGACATCCCTTGGTGGCCCACAACGGATCGATCGACGGATTCGTGGTGCATTTGGGCTTTCTTCCAGAGACCGGACAAGGGCTCATTGTCCTGATGAACCGCGATTTCGCGACCGAGGCGCTGATGGCGATCGCCTATAGCGCCTACGATCGCCTTCTCGGGCTCGAGCCACTGAACTGGGAGCAAAGGCTCGAGGAAATGCCGACAGCGTTGCCGAATGTCCGGGAGACCGCGCTCGACTTTCCGATCGAAGAGATCGTGGGAAGATACGAGCATCCCGCGTACGGGCCGCTCACGGTTCGCGCCGAGGGGGACAGGCTCGTGATGCAGTTTCGGGGTTGGCACTCCACGCTGGTTTATCAGGGTGCACGGCGGTTTCTCGGCCTGGAGCCCATTGCCGACGGGCTCCCGCAGATCTCGGTTCGCTTCTCGAAACCGAGAATGGACGAGCCGCTGAAGCTCTTCGTTCCGCTCAACTTCGATGCGGGGGACCCCGTCGAGGTCTTGACCCGCGTGAGCATCACCGAGCCGAGCGCCAGGGGATGCCACGACCGGCCGACCGACTCGCGGCCCGGGCGGCGCCCGTGAAAACGAACAGGTGGGAGACAGCGTGCTCCTCCTCGACTCCGCTGCGACGGCTCGTGGCCGCGATCCGGCCCGGACGCCGGCTTGTGGGCCGGGAGATGAATTCCGCGTACGGCACGTGACGGAAGAGATGACCGAGCACCAGAGTCTTTGCGGGAGCGCTCATCATCAGACGGTGGCGAATCGCGGGCATTTGGCGCGGCGGCATTCGTGCCATCATGGCGGGCATGTGTCCTGGGGTTCGCGGGGTCGTCGTGGTGCTCGCGGTCGCGGCCGGCGTCGTCGGGGCGGGCACGCCGGCGCGTGCGACCGAGTCGACGCGTCTGGTCTACGTGCGCGGGCCGGGCGCCAGGGACTGCGCGGGCGAGGCGGCGATCCGCGACGCCGTGCGCGAGCGCTTGGGCTACGACCCGTTCTTTGTGGCCGCGCGCGACACGTTGTTCGTCGAGATCCAGCGCCGCGGGCGCCAGCTGCAGACCCAGGTTCGCCTGCTCGACGGTGACAACGTCGAACGCGGCGCGCGCAAGCTGTCGGTCGTCGCCGCCGACTGCAGGGCGCTGATCGCCACGCTGAGCTTGACGATCAGCCTGACGATCGATCCGGCACGTATCGCCCAGGGGCCGCAGATGGCAGACTCCTCGCTCGCGCCCGCGAACCGCGAGACGATGGTGGGAGCGACGCCCGCCGAGTCTGCGCCGCGACCGCAGTCGCTGGGGCCCGCTGATCCGGGACTCGGCAGGGGTGCCGTCGCCGTCAGCGCGCCCGCGCCCACCTCGGCGCCCGCGCCGAGACCGCGTGTCTGGTCCGCGCGCGCCGGGGTGGCCGCGGTCGCGTCGCTTGCCGGCGCACCGGCGACGACCGGCGGTTTGGCGGTGTTTGCGGGCCTCGCGGGCCGCGGGATGTCGATGGAGCTCGAGTTGCGCGCCGACGCCCCGGTGACCGGCGACAGCACCGCGCCGCCGGCGCGCGTACGTTCGTGGCTGGCGGCCGCGTTTCTGGTGCCGTGCGCGCACCTCGGCCCCAGCTTCGCCTGCCCGGTGATCGGCGCGGGGGTGATGGGCGCGTCGGCGCGCGACGTCGCCGTGTCCGTCGATCGGCGCGGCCCCTGGTCCGCGATCGGCGGCCGCGTGGGCGCGGAAATGGCGCTCTCGGCGCACCTGCAGGTCCGCGCGCACGCCGAGTTGCTGGGGAGTCTGACGCGCAACCACCTGTTGGTGGACGGCGCCGAGGTCTACCGGGTTCCCCAGCTGGCGGCCAGCGTCGGGATCGCGCTGGCGCGGCATTTCCCGTGACAATCTCGCCGGGGTCGCCCCAAGGACCGGCGATGGCTCCAGCGCGCGACGGACAACCCGCGACCGACCAAGACCGCGAGACTTCGCGGTCTATAGCGCCCGCGACGCCAACCCCGTTCCGCGCGCTGTTCGATCGCGAGTTCGACTATGTGTGGATATCGTTGCGCCGTCTCGGCGTTCACGCGCGCGAGCTGGAAGACGTCGCGCAGGACGTGTTCGTGCGGGTCCACCGGCGGCTGGCGGACTACGATCCCGCGCGCCCGTTGCGTCCGTGGTTGTTCGCATTCGCCGTGCGCTGCGCGTCGGACTGGCGCCGCCTGAGCCGCAATCGCATCGAGGTGATGGGCATCGACGGAGCGCTCGCCGCGCCCGGGCCATCGGCTGACGACGTGCTCGACCGCGCGCGCGACCACGATCTCGTGTTGCGCGCGCTGGCACAGCTCGAGCCGGACCGGCGCGCCGTGTTCGTTCTCCACGAGCTGGACGAGTGCCCCATGAAGCAGATCGTCGAGGCGCTGGACATCCCCCTGTTCACCGGCTACTCACGGTTGCGACTGGCGCGTCGCGACTTCACCGCGGCGGTGCGCCGACTCCGCCCCCTACCCACTCACCAGCGGGAGCGACTGTGAGCAAGACGTACGAACCGACGATCGAACCGCTGGAGGACGACCTGCGCGAGCTGTTGCGAGGCGCTGCTGCGGTGCCGCCCGCGCCGGTCGATGCGCGCGCGCGTGTGCTGGCGGGGGTCGGGTCGACCGTCGTGGTGCCCGCGTTGAGCGCGTCGCCGACGCGAGAGGCGGGGAGCGCGTCCGCGTTCGTGGCTCACCTCGGGTGGGTCCGGCGCGGATTGCCGTGGCTGTTCACGTTCGCGCTCGGCGCGGGAGTCGGGGCGTTTGCCGCCCGGCGCGTGGCAGCACCGCCGGCGCCGATGGCGGTCACGCCGATGCCGATGCCGACGGTGACGCCGATGCCGACGGTGACGCCGATGCCGACGGTGACGCCGATGCCGACGGTGACGCCGATGTTAATATCACCTGCGGCAGCGCCGGGGCTGGGCTCGGCGAACTCTGTCGGATCACCGCGGTCCGACGACGGCGTGCCGCTCACCGCGCCCGCGCCGGCACCGGATCGCCTGGCGGCTGAGAGCGCCCTGCTGGATCGGGCACAGAGCGCGCTCGAGAACGCACGGGCGGCGGAGGCGCTGGCGCTTACGAGACAGCACGAGCGCGCCTTCGCCGGCGGCAAGCTGGCGCAGGAGCGCGAGGCGCTGGCGGTCCGCGCGCTGGTCGATCTCGGTCGCGGCGCGGCGGCGCGGCGGCGCGCGGCGCGGTTTCACGTACTTTTTCCGCGGAGTGCGCTCTGGCCCACGATCGAAGCGTTGCTGGCCCTACCGACGAATCCGTGACAAACGCGTGCGTCTGTCCCCAAGCCCCGGACAGGAGGATCGAATGATGGGCCGAGAGCTTGCTTCGGAATGGATGATGCGGACAGGGTTGTCGCTGTCGCTGATTGTGGGCGTCGTCAGCGGTTGCGACTCCCAGTCGCTGGCGATTGGATCCAACGACGGCGGGCTGGGTGGATCGGGAGCCTGCCATCAGGTATTTGTGCGCGCGTCCCTGCCTCCGGTCTCGCCACAGAGCCACCACGTGGCCACCGCCGACCTGAACGGCGATCAGATCCCCGACCTGGTGGTGGCCAGCCGCTCGGAGGGTGTCGGTGTGCTGTTGGGACATGGCGACGGGACCTTCGCGGCGGAGTTGACCTACAACGTGGGCCAGATCGACTCGGTCGCGGTCGCCGACTTCAATCGGGATGGTCGCCCCGACGTGGCCGCCGCCGATGATTCCACGGGGCTGGTCACCGTCCTGCTGGGCAGCGGCGGTGGCGCGCTGGGTGCACCGGCGACATACCGGGCGGGGAACTCACCGTGGTCGATTCAAGCGGCCGATCTGAATGGTGACCAAGTGCCCGATCTGGCCGTCACCAATATCTTCGGCACCGCGACAGTGAGCGTCCTGCTGGGGAGAGGTGATGGAACCTTCAGCCCACAGGTGAGCTATATGACCGACGCGGGGCCCGACGGTGTGGCGATTGCCGATCTCGATGGGGACGGCAAGCTGGACCTTGCGGTCGCCAACCAGACAGGGCGCAGCGTGAGCGTGCTGATGGGACGGGGCGACGGCACGTTCGGGGCGCAGACGTCCACTGCCAGTGACGGGGGGCCGACGACGATCGTCGCCGGCGATCTCGACGGCGACGGTCGGCCCGACCTGGTCGTCGCCGATCAGGAGACCAATCGCGTGGGCGTGTTCCGCAACAAGGGCGACGGCACCATGGAGATCGAGCGCACCTTCGACGTGTCGGCAATGCCCTACGGCGTCGCGATCGGTGATCTCGATCGAGACGGGAAACCCGACATAGTTGCGACCAACGGGCAGTCGGGCAACGTGAGCGTCTTGTTCGGTAGCGGCGATGCTTCGTTTCGCCCGCAACAGACCTTCGAGATCGATTCGGTCAGCGGAACTTATCCGCTGGCGGTTGCCATCGACGACTTCAACGGCGATCACCGGCCCGACCTGGTTATCGCGCGCTCGCAGGTGAACAGCGCTTCGGTGCTGCTGGGCGATTGCAGGCCGTAGGGAACGCGCCCTCACGGGGTCGACGTCGGTGACGTTACCCGCGAGAGATCGACGCCGATCGGAACAGTCCCGGAACCGAGCCTAGCTCCGTCGGGCGAGGAAGCTGTGCAGCGGGGACGCCACGAGCGGCCAACCAACTCCGAACACCCCAGCCACAGCGTGTGTCCTCGAGTCAATCTCTTCATCGGATCGTTCCCGGCACAGGCCAGGCAATGACCGAACCGTTGGCAGTTCTCCTCTCAGTTGCCTGCATCTCCGCCGGGCACCCTGGACTCTTTCGGTAAAATCAACTTACCACGCGAAGGTAAGACGATATCTTACCGGGATGAAGACCGCCATCTCCACAAAGGGCCAGATCGTCCTCCCCGTCGCGATCCGGGAGCAGGATGGCATCGAGCCTGGCCAGGAGTTCGAGCTTGAGCGCATCGACCGCGGGGAATACCGGCTGACTCGACTGTCTTCGCGCGCGAACGAAGGGGTGGTCGATTGGCTCCTCGCCTGCCCGCAGAAGGATTTCTTCACCCCGATCGAATCCGAATCTACTGACAACCTTTGATCTACCTTGTCGACGCCAACGTCCTGTGTGCGCCGACCAAGGCGGAGCCCGACCAGAAGTTCGTCGCGTGGCTCAGGGCGAACGAGCGCGACCTCGCGGTCGATCCCGCGATTCTCGGCGAGATCCAGTTTGGCATCTTGCTGCTGCCGCGCGGAAAGCGAAGGCGGCGGCTGGAGGGCTGGTTCGGACGAGGGCATCGCGCGCATCCAATGCCTACCTTGGGATGCGTCGCTCGGACCTCGTTGGGCCGAGCTGCTCGCCGATCTGCGAACGGCGGGACGAGCGATGCCCGTCAAGGACAGCTTCATCGCCGGTCAGTCGCTGATCAACTACACGGGCGCGCACAACGCCGTGGTTCAGGGCCTGACCCTGACCGGCGTCGGGCCCGGCCAGACCTGCCCCGCTGACGACCCGTTCTTCTGTAGCGGTGACTATTACCCCGCGGCGATCTTCGGCGACGGGCACGACAGTACGGCCTGCGCCAACACCTCGGTGCTGATCACCCAGAACATCATGGGCGGCAACACCATCGGTGTGATGGCGTACTTCCAGGCGCAGGCGGTAGTTCGCAACAATGTCTTTGTCGGCAACCAGTTCGCCTTCATTGCCAATCACCTGCAGGATCACGCGCTGGTGCTCAACAACGCCTTTTTCGCCAATGCGCAGATGGCGATCGGCAGTCAGGCGGCGTACCTGGACGTGGTTGACAACATCATCGTCGGGTCGAGCGTGGGCGTGAGTCACGAGTCCATCCAGACCGGCCGCATCTTCTGCAACGCGTTCGCGGCGGTCGACACCGTCGGCGACCGAGTCCCTGTCGGCGAGCAAGGTAACTTGACGGTGGAACAGGCGTTCGTCGACCCGAGCAACGGCGACTTCAGTCCCACGCCCGCGCTGGTGCAGTCGCTCGCGAGCTGCGCGGATCTGCTGCCGAGCATCGACGGCGTGTCGCCGGCCGAGCCGGGCGCATACGGCGGCGCGCTGGGCGCCTGGTAGGGCCCGGGTCAGAACGGTTTCGACGACGTGCCGCTCTTCGGCCGCCTGCTGCGCGAGGAGTTGGTCAAGGAGCCGATGTACGTGCCGGCGTGGCCAAGGACCTGTCGTCCCCGACCGGGTTCATGAGCTACCAGGCGTTCCTGGGCGAGTGTGATCTCTCGGTCGAGCGGCGCCGCTACGAGGACCTGGTCGCGCCCGCAGAAGACGACCTGATCTAGGGCGGAGCGGTCGAAGGGTCCCGCGCCGCGATCGCGACTGCGGCTCTTGGCGACCTTCGCGGTCTGTCAAGCTGTTGACGTCAGCGACGAACTTCCAACAGCCGCCGACGCGTTCCACGGCGGCGCTCCCGAGACGGAACGGGAAGTCTCGAAACGGCACAGGCATTGCTCTAGCTGGATGAAGGTGTGACGATCAATCCGTGGGTCGTCGTCGAGGACGAAGCCCGTGAGAGGGGATCACCGATGTCGATTCGCTGGTTCGTTTTACCCGTCGTTCTGACGACGGCGCCAATCCTGTCATCCTGTGAGCCCTGCTATACCCACGTCTCCACGTACTGTGACTCGTCGGAATCTGTCACTGCGACTGTTCCGCCTCGCATTACCGGCAGTCAGTGCAGACAGACCGCCAACTGGAACGGCTCTGATGACTTGTCATTCAACGAGCTGTGCGAGGGCTCTAATTTTGGCTACACCATCAATGTGCATTTTCCCGCCACGGCGGGTTCGGTCACGTACACGCTCCCTTCGCCCCAGCTCCGAATCGAGGCCGACCTCTATGCCTATCCGGCGTCTGCCCTCAGTACCACCGACTCCTCGATCGTCGTGACCTCAGGGACCTTCACGGTCAATAGCCTGGGCACCGACAACGTTGACGCCGACGTCGACATCGAGCTCGACACCCCCGCTGGCGAGCATGCATCGCTGGTTGGGCACGTCACAGAGTCGAACTGTGTCCAAGTGACCGACCATGTCTGCGACGACTGATCCTTCGAGGGGCTCGGGAAACAGGATTCAATCGGAAGGAACCTTGCTCGACCCCCATTTCGCAACCTCGAGGTTCGCTACCTCTGCCTCGAATCGTGATCCCTTCTTGACGACGACGATTCGCACCTCTGCGGTCGGGAGCCCATGCATGAAGCCGGGGTGCCTGCAATCATCGACGCGGGTAGCATCCCGGGAATCTTCCTTGGCGCATCCGGCGTAGCCGATGGCGTTAGCCGTCGTCGCCCAGCACGCCAGGGACGCGGCGAGGATCGATCCAACTCAGCAGATCACGCATCTCTCGAGCGAGGAGCGTGGCCAGCTCGCAACGCTCGTTGAAGGACGGCGACTCTAGGGCATCCGGCGGTCGCACCGACGAACTGCTGGTCCGTGCCATGGATGACCAAAAGCCCGCGACCACCAGGATTGCGATCAGCGGAACGCGAGTCCGTATCATCGGGGTGGAAGCCGACCGGGAGTCGGAATCGGCGAAGCGGGTGTTCGCAAGCTCGGAAGGGGGAGCGTGTCCAGTCCTCCGTTCTCCCCTCAAGGTTTCACCATATCGCGAAGCTGGCGCCGGTTCACGGGGGCGTGCCGCCCGCCGAGATCCACCTGTATGGTCCGGGGAGACTCGAACTCCCACTAGTTGCCTTCGCGGACGATGACCTTTGGCCCGCGCCCGGCGCAGGCGAAGGCGCACATCAAGAAGAACCTCGGGAAGGCGATGGAGAAGCTCGCGAAGTGACCGACGCGGGACCCGCGTTCGCATTCCTCACGGTCGAGGACGTACTCTCACTGCACGAGGACGCCATCAATACCTGGGGCGGTACGCACGGAATCAGTTGAGGATGCGGATCTCGACGTTGCCGGCGTCGTCGAGCGCGACGACGACGAGGTCGGTGCCGGCGCGACCTGCGACGTGGATGGGCACGAGCGGGCCCTCGATCTCGCGCTGGACGTAAACAGGGGCGCGGGCGGTGAAGTGGCCGCCGCCCGTGCCGTGCAGAGTGACGAGGTCGACGAGCCCGGCACAGAGCGGCACACTCCGCCACGGCCAAGTGGGGGAAGAAGTGGGGGGACGGGGCTTAGAACTCCATCTCGCTCGCCGCGAGCATGACCGCGCCGAATCCCTGCGGGACGTTGTCTCGCACGTAAGCGTACCTGCAGGTGAGCGGCGGCGACTTGAACGTGCTGCCGCCGTAACCGGTGCCGGTGCACTCCGCGCCGCCCTGGGGGTTGATGCCGTTCGCGACGTCCGAAGGCGGGGACACGTTGGTGTACGCGTTCCAGGTGCCGCCAACGCTCAGGCCGACCACCGTGTCTTTGACCGTGACCTGGTCGCCGGAGATGACCACTTTGCTCTTCACGCCCGCCCAGCCCTTCTTCGCGATCGCGTGATACCCGTGCAAGATCCCGAGCCGTTCCGCCTTCGCCAGCGCATAAACGAACAGGGCGCTGGCCGACGTCTCGCGAAAGTTCGGCTGGGCCGCGAGGCCTTCGCCGGGATAGCCGCCTTCCGCCGGGACGGGGCCGTCCATCGCGTCGATGACCTGGAACCAGAGGCCGGTCGCCGGATCCTGGTAGGCCTTGAGCCCCTCGGCGATGCTCGCGACGATCCCTTCGAGCTTTGCGCGATCCGGGTGCTGCTGCGGGAGGAATTCGAGGACGTCGACGATCCCGGCCACGTACCAGCCGATGGAACGCGCCCAGAGAATTGGTGAGACGCGGGTTCCCGTGACCGGCGGGATCTTGTTGACTGTGCAGAGCCCGCAGCCCATGAGAGCACCGGTGGTGGGGTTGGGCAGGTTCAAAGTCCAGTCATGCGCCTCGTCGCCGTTCCAGGCGTGGTGGTGGAGGCTCTTCTTCGGATCGAAGGTGACGGCGTCGGCCACCTTGATCTGAGTCGTTGCGGTCTGGAAGCAGTCAGCCGAGTCGCCCGGCTTGACCTGGTCGGCGTAAAGCGCGCCGTACTTGGTCAAGAACGGCTGGGACATGTACAGGGCGTCGAGCCACTGCTGGCGGGCGTAGTTGGGCTTGTGCCAGAAGGCGCCGGCGCTGTTCTGAAACAGGGTGTCGAACACCGCCCGCGCGTTTTTCATCGCATTGAGGTATTTCGAGTCGCCGGTCGCCGCGTAGAGCTGAAAGAGCAGCGTCGCCGGCTGCATCGTGTCCTGAATCTGCGGGTTGTTCTTGGACAACATCTGCGTGGGCGGCGTGGCGTAGTTGATGGTGCCGTCGGCCCCCACGTAGTAATCGACCCACTGCTTCACGTAGTTGTAGTAGGCGCGATTCCTGGTCCTCTCAAACAGCTTCTGAATGCCGTAGAGCGGCACGCCGTTCGTGTACTCCCAGTACTTCGGCGACGGGCCCGGTACGGCCAGCGCGTAGTTGAGGCTGAAGCAGTCGGTGCACGTGCCGTCCTCCAGCTGGAGGTTCGGCCACCTGGCGAGCATGTAGTTGGCGACGGTCACCCCCACGTGGCCGTGGTCGCCACCTTTCAAGTCCGCCCCCTCCATGTCGATGCTGACCGACCCGTCCTGGTTATTCACACATCCCAGCACCGGTGAGAGCGCTGCGCACACGAGCACTACGGAACGCTTCATTCTCGTACCTCCGTTGGTTGTCATGCTTCGAACCTCCAACCGCGCGCGAAGACCGTGTCTCCTCCGAACCACCGGAGCGATGCAGGATGGCAAGCCACCAGTCGGTTCCCCAACCCATGAAACGCGCTTGTCGACTGTCGCCCGACAGCCACCGCTTTACAAGCCAAAATTTATGTTTGTTAACTTACATTGTTTCTGCGGGTGATTGTGTTGTCTTCCTTTGCGTACCTGGCGGTTAGCTAGATCTCGCGGGCAGACGACACCGCAGATGAGACCTGGGCAGACCGCATCTGGGCAGACGCGTCGCGTGCGAAACGTCGGGGCCGCGGACTTCGGTCACACGGTCAGACGGCGGCCGCCGGCGCGAGCACGAACGCGCGGTACTGGGATGTGCCGCGGCGGAACTGGTCGTAAAGCTCGCTCCCGCGCAGGGCGGCGAACTCGTGAAAGATGCTGGCGAGAGGACGGTCGACCAGACTCGCGATCAGGGCGCGCTTGCGGTCGTCCTCTGCGTCCAGCGCCGCGACCACTCCGGGCGTCAGATCGCGCGCCTCGCGGATCTCGAAGCCAGCGTCGCGCAGCGCCGCCTGCCAGCTGGCGAGCTCGGCCTCGGGACGGAAATCGGCGTAGAGGAAAGTTCCGCCCGGTCGCAGCACGCGCCGCACTTCGCCGAGGAAGGCGGCGAGGTGGCCGTAGCAGTGCGACGACTCGACGTTCAGGACAGCGTCGAAGCTGGCATCGCCGAACGGCAGCCGTTCCGCGTCCCCGATCTCGAACGACAGCGCGGGCACGGCGAATCGCGCGCGGCAGAGCGCGACCGCGCGGGGCGCCAGATCGATCGCCACCATGCGTTGCGGTCTCAGGTAACGGGCAACGTACGCGGCGCCGCCGCCCCGGCCACAGCCGACCTCGAGGACATCGCGCCCCGCGAGCGGTACGGCACCGGCGACCAGATCGTAGAGCTGGATGCAAGCGCGGTCGGGTTCATCCGCGGCGTCGAGGACCAGTGGCGGCCGCGTCTCCGCGCCCGCAGGAGCTCGATACCCATAGTTCATGAAGGTCCAGCGCGGATCGCGATAGCGAGTGGCCAGGAACTGGTACCAGGTCCGCCAGAGCAGGCGCCTGCCCGTCGCGGTGCGGGTAGCGAGCGCAACGAAACGGCCGAGCAGCATCCGGAGTTGATAACACGGACCGCGGGCGACCTTCAGCGCATCGGGAGCCGGAACCGAGTCCGCCCCGTGCGCGTATCTATGGACTCACGAACGAGATCATCACGCTCGCCGGCGCGACGCTGCCGAGGCCCTGACATAGCATCTGGATGTCGGCGGCCGACGAGGGCCCGGACCCGCTGGTGTAGTACCAGGTCGTGAGCACAGCGTCGGATGCGCTCGTCGTTTCACGACACCCGCCAAGCAACCCCGCGCGTGGGCAGCCCTCGGTCGCGAACATGTTGCCCTGTGCGGCGCACTGCTGGCGATTGTTCGCTAGATCCTGCGCCGTCCCACCTGAGGCCTCGATGCAGACGCTGGGCGTGCTGGCGCCGGGAAACGCCGCCCTGCACGAATAGGTGCCGCCCGCTACCGCGTCGCCAGTCCCGTCATCGCCGCAGCCGACAAGAAGGGCCAGCACCAGCACCATCGCTCTCCACATGTTTCGGACCGTACCACGGGGGTCGGCGCACCCTCGGAGACATCTTTGCGAAGAATCGACGGCCGAGCAGCCGGTCCTCGCGAGCGCGACCGTCACCTCGTCGCCGTGAGCTCATCACCAGAACCTGCGTCGTCGTCCATCCCACGTGAGCTATCGCTCGACCCAGATCGCCTGAGCGATGGCGGCCTGCTCCGAGAGCAGATCGAGGTTCCACGGAAGCTTGTTCAGGTTGCCCGTCGACGGATCGATCGTGAAAACGCCGTCGAGCCGCGGATTCTCCTTCCAGAGGTAGACCGTCCGCGCGGGGTCGTTCAATAAAATCCCGGCGCTGTCGCCGAGCGGGAAGGCGCCATGTCGGTCCGGCATGGTGGGATCCATCCAGTAGAGCCACTGGTACCCGACCGCCCAGAACCGGCCCAGGGAATCCTCCGCTCTGCCAACGTAGAGCGGGTTTCCGTTCAGGTTCGCAAGCTGGACGGAGCTGCCAGGGATCAGCTCGCCAGCCGCGACGTCGTAGATGGCGATGGCGCCGCAGCCACGGTCGAACGTGCTGAGCCATCGATTCGTGTGATCGAACAGAGGGCTCGCCGCTATGGGGGCGCAGTTCGAGGTCTCGAACTGGGGAGACATCCATTGGTGCGCGAGGGCCAGGGTCTCGCCGGCGATCGCGATGAGGCCGACGCTGCTCCCTTCTCCGCTGTAGAACGTCGTCGTTCCGAGGAGCGTCTGGGACGGGGAGATCGTGATATCGAAAATCGCGTTGTTCACGCCCGAATTGGAGGGATCGATCAAGGGCACCAAGACGTCGGCGGTGATCGCGCCGTCAGCCATTCGTACCTGGGCAACATAGCCGTCGCCATGCGCCGCGTAGACATACGCACAGTCGCTGGAGAAGACGGCAGCGGTCGGATCCCAGGGCAGGAGTTGAGTTCGCTCGACGGAGAGTGTCTCTGCGTTCAGGATCGAGACACGCGTGTAGCCCGCGCCGCGTGCCACGAACAGCTTCCCGTCGTGGTACGCAATGGCGAGCGTCCCTATCAAAGTCGTATCGAGCGTGGCGCGCTGGGTTGCGACGTCCACCATCACGATGTCCGTCGGATAGATGACGTTGGGCATCAGCGCCGTCGAAGCCATGGCGAGGTAGACGTAAGGGCGAGTTCCGCCGTCCCCGTTCGTGCCGTCCTCGCCCGCATCGCCGAGCGCATCGGCGGCCGTCTCGGCGCCAGCGTCCGCGAGCGCACCGGCCGGAGCGTCGGCGTTCGCATCGCCGAACGCATCGGCGGTCGTGTCAGTGCCAGCGTCGGCTCGCCCATCGTCCGCGTCGTCGCCGGGCACCTCTGTGCGCGCATCGAGTCTACCGTCGGCGGATTTATCGACGGGTGCGTCCGTCGCCTCCGACGCGCCGTCGACCGCGGGACGCAGACCGACGCTGCCGTCCCCGAGGATCGACGTTCCCGACCCGCACGCCACTGGCAGCAGGCACATCACCACGGCCAACCAGCGCACCACCCGGAGATTGTCGCCAGTTGCGGACGAACGGTCAAACGCGCGGAACTGACCCCGCCCCCGCGGAGCGGGGACGGGACTAGAGAATCCACCCTGTGCGGTCGGGGAGAATCGAACTCCCACAAGCTTGCGCCCACCAGAACCTGAATCTGGCGCGTCTACCAGTTCCGCCACGACCGCTCGTGACCTTCTTATCTACTGCCTAATTCAGGGGCGGCAATCTAGCCCGGGCGGGCTGGGGCGACAAGCCCAATCATCCGCCAGTCCGGAACGACGAATCGGCCGAGCCTCACCGCCGCCGGGATGGCGACGGGGCTCGACCGATTGTGGGGGAGGGCTGCTGTCAGCGACTGACGCGCTTAGCGCGACGCGGTCTTGGTCGGCATCAGCACCGCCAGCGTGCGGTTGCGCTCGCCCTTGGCGAAGGTCACCTTCTTCGAGGCGAAGATGCCGGCCGGGGTGCTGAACGAGAACTCGTGGGTGCCGGGGTCGACGGGGATGGCGCGGCCGTTCAGCTCGGAGGCGATCACGCGGCCGTCCATTTTGACCTGCACGTCGATGCGGGGGTCGCCCTTCTCGTCAGTGACCAGCGGGACTACCGAGGGGACCGCCGAGCTCAGGCGCGTGCCGCGCACGACGCACTCTTGCCAGGTGGTCCCGCAGGCCTCCTCGGAGCAACGGGCGAAGAGCTCGCTCGCCTCGACGAGGCGGCCCGACTGCTCGCGCTCCTGTCCGGTCTGGTAGGCGATCTGACACGCGCGCGCGTCGGTCTTGGTCGCGGGCCGTGTGGGCTCGCTGTGCGCTCGCGCACCACCGCGGAATAGGAGCGCTCCTACGAGGAGCAGCCCGCAAGCGGTGATCCGAACACTGCGGTTGACCAGACGATATTGCGACATGACGTAGTCCTCCACCAATTAGTCTTCCCACGACCGGCTCGCCGCCGCTTGGCGGGTGCCGCTTCGGAAGGGACGCGACCGGTCACTCCAGCTTCAGCGCGCCCCTGTTCACGGCGCACTGTCTACGGGGTTTTATCGATCCCCGAGGCCCGGTCGCTCTCTGCTTCTATGAATATAAGTACCGTTACCCGTCTCGGTTCAGGCAGCAAATAAAACAATATTTTGATGATTTGGAGGTTCGTCTGGCGCGGTGTGTGGTGCAGCGGACCTAACATCCGACACCAGCGGCGACGCGAAAGCGGCGACTTGGCGGCTCCTCCTGACGCAGCGGGGCGGTTTCGTCAGGCGGCCTCTCCGTCGGGGCTCGCCACGACGACGGTGTAGCCGTCGCGGTCGCGGATCCAGAGCTCGCGATGCGCGGGACCGCCGGGCTCGCCCTCGGGCGGGTTGCGATGCTCGTCGAGGACGATCAACGCGCGCAGCTCGCGCGCGCGTTCGACTGCACCGTCGAAGTCGTCGATCTCGAACCAGAGCAGCACGCCGTTCCCGCGCGGCAGCTGCGGGTCACCGATGGCGCCGTGTTCGTGCTCCACCTCCCAGCGGTGCAGCTGCATGACCAGCGTCCCATCGGGCGTGACCAGGCGTTCGTATTCCTTGCCGCCGTGGTCGCTACGCACACCGAGGAGGCGCTGGTACCAGCGGCTGCTGGCTTCGACGTCGGAGACCGCGATCAAGGGTTGCGGGCGCACGGTTCGAGATCCTAGCAGAGGCGCGCGATCCTATACTTCGCGCGCGTCATGAAAACGATCCGCTGGGGCATGATCGGGTGCGGCGACGTCGCCGAGGTGAAGAGCGGGCCGGGCTTCCAAAAGGCCTCCGGCAGCGAGCTCTGTGCGGTGATGCGCCGGCGCGGCGATCTGGCGGCCGACTTCGCGCGCCGCCACGGCGTGCGCGCCTGGTACGACGATGCGACGGCGCTGATCAACGACCCCGCGGTCGACGCGGTCTACATCGCGACGCCGCCGGGCGCGCACGAGGAGCTGGCGCTGGCCGTGTACGCCGCGCGCAAGCCGGCGTATGTCGAGAAGCCGATGGCGCGGAATCACGCCGAGTGCCGGCGCATGGTCGATGCCTTTGACGCCGCCGGGGTGCCGCTGTTCGTCGCGTACTACCGGCGGGCCTTGCCGCGTTTCCTGCGTGCGCGCGATCTGGTCGTGGCGGGCGCACTGGGGCGCATCACCGGGGTCAGCTATCGGCTGGCCGGGCCGTATCACCGCGACATCGAGGCGCTGGTGCGCGACGGCGCGGCGCTGCCCTGGCGCGTGCAGGCGGAGCACGCGGGCGGCGGGCTCCTTCTGGATCTCGGCTGCCACACGCTGGACATGCTCGACTTCATCCTCGGTCCGCTCGAGGACGTGCAGGGCAGCGCCAGCAACGTCGGGACACCACACTCTGTCGAGGACGGCGTGGCGATGACGTTTCGCACGGCGGGCGGAGCGCTGGGCGCCGCGCAGTGGACGTTTGCCAGCGACGAGCGCGCCGACGAGATCGTGATCTCCGGCGATCGGGGCGAGCTGCGCCTGTCGACGTTCGGCAGCGAGCCTGTCGCTCTCCGACGAGGGGGGGAAGTCGAATCGTTCGATCTCCCCAACCCGCGGTACGTGCAGCAGCCGATGATCCAGACCGTGGTCGATCACCTGCTGGGCCGCGGGCGCTGCGAGTCGATGGGAGTCTCGGCGGCGCGCACATCGGCGGTGATCGACACGGTGTTGCGCGGTTACTACGGCACGCGCGAGGACGGGTTCTGGCGTACTCCGGAAACCTGGCCGGGGCGGCGAGCGAAAACTGCGCGCCAGGCGGTGTGACCGCGCTTTCGTTCCCCGTCACGAGGCTGCGGAAAATGATCACAAGAACCGGCCCGCTTCGACAATTGCCTGCCGTGCGTAGAAACCTGTCGGAGAAGCTGCTCGGCGCCGCTCTCTTTTCAATTTTTGTGATCACGCCCGCCCGGGCCGCGACGCTCCAGCCGATCGCAAGCTGGGGCGCCATCGGCGTCCCGAGCTACATCAGCATGTTCATCTATGTGCCGGATCACGTGGCTTCGGACCCGCCGATCCTGGTGGTCGGGCACTTTTGCGGGGGCAGCGCCTCGCAGGTTTTTGGGCAGGCGCAAGGGGGCGGTCTGGTCGCAGCGGCCGATCGATACGGCTTCATCATGATATTCCCGCAGACGACCAACCCGGCGACGTCGGCAAAGTGCTGGGATGTCGGATCGAAGCAATCGCTGACTCACGACGGCGGTGGCGATACGCAGGCCATCGCGCAGATGGTGAAGTACACGGTCAGCACGTACAAGGCGAACGCCAACCGGGTCTACGCGACCGGAGATTCGTCGGGCGCGATGCTGACGCAAGCCCTGCTGGCGGTGTATCCCGACGTCTTCAAAGCGGGCGCCTCGTTTGCCGGAGTGCCGGCCGGATGCTGGTCGGCTGGTTGGACTCCGGCGAGCAACTGGGGCGGCACGTGCGCCACTGGCAACGACATCATGACCGCGCCGCAGTGGGGAGATCTCGTTCGCGGGATGGACCCCTCATACACGGGCCATCGCCCGCGCGTGCAACTCTTTCACGGCGACGCCGACGCGCTCATCAACTACAAGAACCTTGGCGAAGCCATCAAGGAGTGGACCAACGTCCTCGGTCTCGCCACCAATCCGACGTCGACGACTACGGGACTGACGCTGGGAACGCATCAGGCGACGCGGCAGCAATGGAAGAATTCCTGCGGCTACGTGGTGCTCGATGCATTCACGTCGCTGGGCGGCGATCACGGCCCGTCGGACACGTTGTTCAACGCCACCTACGTTGTTCCCTTCTTGGGCCTCGACCAGACTGGCAACGTCGATCCGGAGATCGCGGCATGCGGCGGTGGCGCGGGCGGTACGACCGGTGCGGGCGGCGCTAGCGGCAGCGGTGGAGTTGGCGGCACCGGTGGAGCTGGCGGCACCGTCACCGACGGTGGTGCGGGCGCCGGCGGCTCCGGATCGGGCGGCGCGGGCGGTGTGGGGGGACAGAACGGAACGGGCGGTAGCGCGGGCGCGGGTCAAGGCGGGGGCGGCGGCGTCGATGGGACCGGCGGGAATTTGGCGACCGGTGGGTCGCCCGCGGGAACCGGCTCCGGATCGGGAGCGTCTGGATGCGCCTGTGCTCTCGGCGGATCCGAATCGGCGAAGCAATCCTGCACCAGCGTCACTGGTGCGCTCGCGCTTGGCTTGTTGGCGGCGACGCGCAGGCGCCGCCGCGGAGGAAAGTCATGAGAAGACGTGTCGTCGGTGTTGTCGCAGTCATGCTGATTGGTGCGGCTGGATGCGGCGGGGGCGGCTCCACCAGCGGAGTCGGAGGGCACGGCGCCGGCGGCAACAGCGGCACGGGCGGTTCCCACGGGAGCGGTGGCGCTGGCGGCGGCACGGGCGGATCGACCGGGAGCGGTGGCGCGGTGGTCGTGGGGACCGGCGGCATGACCGACGCGGGGGCCGACGTGCCTGCGGTCGGCGGTATGACCGGCAGCGGCGGCAGCGGTGGTGGCGGAGCCACCGGCAGCGGCGGTAGCGGTGATGGCGGAGCCACCGGCAGCGGCGGCAGCATCGTCGACGCGGGGCTCATCCCCGCTTCCTGCCCGGCCACGATAAATGGCGTCCTGGAAGCCACCGATTCGGTTCAGACGGGACGAGAGTCGCGCATTCCGAGCGCGGCCGTTTGTGGGGCGCCCAAGCTCTATCCAGGAAACGGAGCCGACCCTTCGAACCCGCATCTTTACGACGCGTATCATTTCGTGAATCCGAGCGGAGCTTCCGTGTGCTTCAACTTCACGCTGACGTACGACAGCGGGTCGGTTGACGGATCGACCGGCGTGCAGCGCTATCTCACGGCCTATTCCACTTACGATCCGGCAAACATCGGCACCAACTATCTCGGCGATGTCGGCGCGACGCTCACGTCGCCGCAGACGATGAGCATCACGGTGCCCGCGGGATCGTCGATCGACGTCGTGGTGTTCGCGCTCGATATCGCGCCCAACGGAGTCGGGTCGTACGTCTTGAGTTGCGGCACCGGCAGCGGCGACGCCGGAACGGATGCCCCGGACGGCGGAGCAGACGTGGGCGGCGGAGGTGGCAATGACGGCGGCACGGCAGATGGTGGTGGTGGCGCCTCCGGCGGCGGCGCGGATGGCAGCGCCGGGAGCGCGGACGCGCAAGACGCTGCGCCGGACGCGTAAAGTCACTCTCCGGTCTCCTCCCCCGCGGACGGCGCGGACGGGGGAGGGGACCGGAAATACCTCAGTTATCGAAGTAGAGCGCGAACTCGTGGGGATGGGGGCGGAGGCGGATGGCGTCGACCTCGTTCTCCCGCTTGTAGTCGATCCAGGTCGAGATGACGTCG
>Ga0265342_10000105_pt1 | contig 94078 bp, 66 predicted proteins | sample 4CB327metaG_FD_203125 | JGI IMG/M metagenome (GOLD analysis project Ga0265342, IMG submission 203125) | Rhizosphere microbial communities from Carex aquatilis grown in University of Washington, Seatle, WA, United States - 4-CB3-27 metaG | ecosystem: Host-associated > Plants > Roots >...
TGACAACCTGCCCCAGCATGGCTTGCACGATCCCGCTTATAGCGCCGTCATTGGAAAGGTTCAAAACCAGTGAAGGATTCCTCATGAGTTCAGCAAGAGTATCGCTTGTAACTGTAGCCGGGGCCTGTTCAACCCACTCCGACATGGCTTGGGATAATCTATCTTGTTCAGGAACTGACGTGACACTGGCAAGAGGCAGTCTCTTCAGCCAATTTAGCGATTGAGGCAGTGATTTTTCTCTCATCGCCAATATCAATGTATTGTAAATAGAATGCCTTAAGAAACTTAATTCTAAAACAGTGGAAAAACTGTATGCAGTGTTTGAAAAAGGCAGGATAAACAGGGTTGAAACTAAAGAAAGAATGGTAAAATCTATCAGGTCTTGTCTGAGTTGAGACAAGAAAACAATTTTCAGATTCTCCGTGAAATTTCCTTTCTCCCACTTCAATTCCAGCGCTCTCGCTACCCACCTCGCGATAATATGGATCGCAGAAAATGCCACCGTGCCGCCTACAACGCCTAATCCATGATAAAGAACATACACTAAAGACGTCTCCAATGCAGGCGCTAAAATACTTGTATAGAATTTATACCATCCTGAATTCTTGTCCTTGATAAACGGTTCAAAGATCGAAGCAGAGGGCTTTACGATCTTTTCCGCCACGGCAGCATAATCCCCCGCACTCGCGGGTATTGACCCTGACTCGATCTGTTGTTGCGCTTTTGTCATTTCTTGAACTGCCATAACATAAGCGCCGGGCCCAAAACCGACCATAGGCATTTGGCCTTCATATTTGCCTTTGCCGCTCAGTTCAGACAATTTTCCTTCGTCGACCAATCCGGACGATTTTCCTTCGCCGATTAGTTCGGGCAATTCACCGATCAGTTCAGGCAAAATATTATAGTTATGCGTTCCCCAATCTGTAACCCAATCAAGAAGAACTTTGCCTTTTCGGTTTAATTCATCTGCCTTACCGTGATTACCGATTTGGGATTGCGCCCGACTCATTTTAAAGAGCGCCGCAGCTGCCCTGAGGTCAACGATAACCCATTCGTCTTCACCATACCATTCAGGGTTTGCGTTTCTGCCATATCCCGGCGCACCGGGCATTTTGAGATAGCGGTCAAAAGAATCTATTATGCCTTCGGCAATTTCATACTCATCCGGGTTTGATAAATCCAGAACGTCCATATTGATAAGTTCCACTGATAATCCGTCAACGTTAATTGACGGGATTTCTTCTTCCAGCATTCCTTTAACATACTTTTTGCCTGTGGCAGGGTCGACAGAAACCAGATGTTTCAGTATCCCCTGCTTGATCCGTTCCGCAGCTTCGCGGTATTTTACTTCTTTTTCTTCATCCCCTAAAAAACCCGCTATATCGGCCGCAGCTCTCAAACCCGCTACAGCCGGGGCTGAAGTATGCGCGAAATGCCTGCCCGGCATACGATGTTCCCAGGCGCCTGAATCTCGTTTGATCAAGCTATATTCCGAATCAATAAGCTCATCAGTTATAACATCTGCTACCCGCCCGGTGATGTTCCCCCACTGAGATTTAAGAAATGCACGGGCATCTTCTATCTTTCCTTTCCCCTTTGCCGCTTTCAAATAAGCGCCCAAAGCCCACAGCACAAGCCCAAACCCGTCAAACTCTATATTGCGGTTCTTGTTATTACCTCCGCTGTCACTGTCGCCTTCCCATACCCACCTTCCTTCTTTATGTTTAAAAGCTATGGTGTTCAACCAAATCATGGACCCGCTCGGCGCGTAGTCATAATCATCTTTGCTTATAGTTCCGTTTTCAGGGTTCAACAGAAATTTTAAACCCTGACTAACCCTTTCCAGTATGCCGGCATCTGCCAACCCGGCAAGCGCATAACTCCCGTCCCTGACCCAAGGAATAGACCATTTTCCCGGAGGCAAACTCGCCACGATCGGGCCCTCCGGGTCCTGCCCCATAAGGGTCATAACATAGGACTGCAGATAAAGATCCCGTTGTTGCTCTGTCAAACCTTGGGGAATTGCGAGACTATCCTGAAAGTTGTTCCACCATGACATCTCTTGTGTTAACAGTTGGGCTGGACGAGAAGAGCTATACTGACTTGAATTCTTCCCGTAAGACAACACGACCCCCTGCCAACAATCAGCGCCGGCAGGCAGGCTGAAAGACTGCTTCTTTGCGTTATATCTATTGAAAGGGGTACTCTCTCCATTGGAAAGATCAGAAACCCAAATTTCATTTCCGTTCGTGAAATTAACTTCAGGAGCAAGAGTTGTCTCAATATTGCCTGTTCCCGTATTTTGAACGTGGACAAGCATGGCCAGAGAGTGTTCTCTCCTGTCACCCGAGAAAGGAGCAAAGAAATATTGCGTAATGACAAGCCCGTCCTCCAATTTTCTCTGCACCTGCACTATAGGCTTGCCTGGCACATAACGGACTTCAACATTATTGCCTTTAAGATCAACTTCTTTCCCTTGCTCCAAAATCCTCCAGCCAATACCTTTCTCAGTATCCAATAAGTCTTCTGACAACTGGTTTTTGAGCTTGAATCTATATAAAGAATCCTTAAAACTATCTATAATTCCTTTAACAACGTTGAATTTCCCGGCAAATAAACCATTGGCAATAGTAAGTTCTGTAAGAGAGTTTGCAGGTATTATCTTAGAATGAGCTCTATTATTTCTTTCCTTTAAGAGCCACTGATAAGCCAGCGCAAGTTTAAATACCGACTCTTTATCTTTATGCCAGCCTTCACGAATTGCTTTTTCTAATGTGGCGTTATCCCACTTTTCAGCTAAAACACGGACGATTTCTCTTTCAAGATACTCGTCATAGTCCCATGGCTGATTGAGCACATCTCCCAAGCTTCCTCCCAAATTCACAAAAGCTCTCAAACTGGCTATCCGTACGTCAGGTTCGCAAAATGGACGCGGTTCAACGGCTTCCGGGTTAACCATTTTATAAGTTAAGTCCCACAAGGCTTGTTTGTCCCCCCGTATATAAAGTATTTTTACCGCCGCCAGACGAATGTATTGATTATTATTTGTCTGTGCGGTATTTTTAACAACCTCGTCAGATTCTAAAAACAAAGAGTTTATCTGTCTCATTTGCCCATCTGTTATTTTTCCGGCCACCTCGTTTAAATAGTCTTTCATTACTGTTTCGGGTTGTTTTCCTTTTATAGCTCGCGCGATCACGGGGAGCAATTCCGTAATAGAAACGCGTTTCTTGCCGTGCACCCAGGGAAGGAAATCCACGTAATAAAATGACGGGCTGATGTGGACGTCCGGACGGCCGCTCAGCAATCCCGCCTGGTTGGAAGTGTAATCCACCCATTCGTCAAGGTCGGTGATAGACCAGTTATCGGGATCTATAAGCGTAAAGCCCGCCGCGGCGGCGATCCTGGCGCGGTGCGCCATTTCTCCCCTTATGCCTTTCCTGTCGCCGAGGACGTCGTTCAAACGGAGCATATCGGTGACGTCGAGGAAATAGGGGTTCGCGGTCTGGGTGATTATGAGCGAATCTTTTTTGGCTTTCTTGGCTTCGTCGTAAATTATTTCGAGGTAACGGTGCATCAGCTCTATGCCCGCCATGTTGTTGTCGTAGAACTTGGTCTCGATCCCGGGGATGTCGGCCGTCCAGTCTATCTTGAAACCGTCCGCATCGAGCACCGTCAGCATACGCCGCACCTGCTCGCGCAGTTTTTTCTCGAACCTCGGGTTGCTGGGGTCCACAGGTACTACGCCCTGCTCGTCCGTGAGCTGGCTTTCGCTGCGCCACAGGCCGAACCACAGGATGACTTTTTTGTTCTGGGCGTGCTGCCGCTTGATGAATCCTTCCATGTCCGGCCACCGGGCCCGGTTGGGCTCCATGGTATCGTAGTGGTCCTGCCATTTATCATCTATCATTATTACGTTGGGGCTCATCCCGGACCTTTCCAGCTGGCCGAGCCAAGTTTCATAATTCGCCTGGGTGGCCTCGTCGGAGGCACCCGTGGCGTCTAGAGCCACGCGGGCCCCTCCGTTCTTGAATGAAGCCTTCGCGTGCTGCGCGCCCCAGCCGGTGAACATAAGACCTTTCCACCAGGCGGGCATCTGATCTACGGGCTTCGGCTTGCCTGCCAGCCCCTTTGCGATCAGGTCGTTGCGGTAATCTTCAAGACCCTGATATGGATCGCTGGCGAAATTCATAACGACGTGCGGGCTTTCCCACCCGCCGGCTCCCGCGAGTTCGTGGCCTCCGAAATCGAGGGCAAAATCGAACTCTCCGTCGGGGTTCCCGTTATAATTAAAGGAATTAAAATTATAATGCCCGGGCCTGACCGCAAGCCCGACCATCAGCCATTCCCTGGTTTCCTGTGTTAACCTCAGGCCCACTGCCAGCGGCGGAGGATTGAATTGCCACTGCCCGCCGTCGCCCCATTTGTCGGAGGTCTGCTTGGCGCTCACCGCGAAACTCTGGCCGACCTCGAAAACCCTCTTATCGTTGAGAGTGGGCTGGGGGCTGAACAACTCCTTGAAACCGGCGAAGGAACCCGCGAACAACCGCACCTCTCCGATCCTCCGGTCCTTTTCCGCCGCTGTTTTGTTCGGCACCGAAAGGACGAAATATTCCACGCCCTTATCGGTGAACAGCACGTGAACTTCCTGTTTCTTCCAGACCGATTTGGCGCCGTTCGCCGGCACATAGCTCAGGACGTATTCTATCCCTCGGCCAGATTCCGTCCGCTTATAACCGCTGTAAGCCATATCCCTGGCCCCCGCGTTGTTGACTACCGACTGGAGGTTGAACGAGGCGTATTCCCTGCCCTCTTTGTTGCGGAGCTTCAGGAGCTGCTCCTGGTCTTTTATGCTGAGCTCGGCGCTGTAGTTCCCGCGCGCTATAACGGCTTGAGCGAATATCGCGGGTAATTTTTCTTCGAGCCGCGCGACCAGCTTGTCGATCAGGTCTATGCCTTCAAGGTCCAGTTTCCTTCTCCTGGCAGCCACGTCGATATCGGTATCGTTGGTCTTTCCGGCTTCCGCGAGCAGCTGCTCTATCCTGCCCCTGATCGGCGCCAGGGCCAGCTTCAGGGACGCGGACGTTTCTTTATCGGCAATGATCTGTTCCAGTATGAATTTCAGGTACTTGAGGAAGTGGTTATTCCAGGTGTGATAACGGATGGAATACTCCTGGTCGTTACCCTGGGGCCGGGCGAGCCTGTTGAGTTCCGTGAAGCCTCTGACGAAACCCGCGAGCCCGGGAGGAGCGCTCTTCAGAACGAAATCCGCGTTCTCCCTGGGTTTGAATTCGAAACCAGTGTCGTGGAACCTGGCATAATAATCAAAAGAGGGGGCCACGTTAAGTATATTTGTCGCTTCGCTGACCGTGATCCTGTCCGCCGCGGCCCCGGCTAATTCATCCGCTCCCGCCTCGGCCGCAACGGCGGCGGGCATCGCCTCGGGCAATACCGCGGCGCCTTCCCTGGACCTCACGTTAAAGAAAGTATTTCCGGCTACGCTGATATACTTGCGGTCCTCGTCCTGGTCAAACTTGTTCGAAGCCGCCCAGACGGTGGCCCATAACTTTTGTCCGGGCCTCGCCGCCACGACCGTGGCTTCATAGACGTTACCCTTGACCCTCTTCATCTGGATCTCTTCAAAAGGGTCGGCATTCAAATTGGTCCTCAGGGAGACGTAAGGTTCGACATCTTTCTTTCCTTCAAAATTCACCACGGCGCGTATCACTATCTTTTCGCCGGCCTGAACGTTCTGTTCCTTGCCGACTTTCAGGTCCTTGAAGGAGACTGACTTGACATCGGCGGCCGTCCGCGCCTGGGGCTTATAAGTCTTTCCAAGCATACTGCTGAGCTCTTTCGCCTTGGTTTTCTCGAGCAGGGCGATGGCGCGGGCCAGGCCCTTGTGCGGAGCGATATCGGGCTTTTTCGCCTTTACGAGCCCCGCCACTTCGTCGAAACTCTTGTCGCGCATTACCAGGAGAGCCAGGTAGGCGATCACGACCGACGAGGAACGGCCCATGCCGGCGTTGCAGTGCACGAAGACCGGCTTGCCGCTCGAAATGCGTTCGTGTATCCATTTAACCGCTTCCCATATCTTTTCCGGCTCCATTTCGTTGTGAGTAAAATCTTTGAACGGCACCCGCTGGTAGTCAAGCCCGGCGTCTTTTACCACGTTCACCGGATTGACCGTGTCGGAGGCGTTCAACGCGGCTTTGATCCCCAGCCCCTTGAGGAATTCAGGCTGAACGGCGGCCAGGGCGTTGCCGAGGAAAAGGCCTTCCGATATTTCGACGGCCACTGGTTTCTTCATCCAGTCCTGAGTCGCGGGCTGGACCGATATCTCTTTATCCCGCGCAAGGTCCAGCGCGTGCCCGTCAGTTCTCAGTTTGACCGAATAGGTGTATTTGCCGGCGGACTCAGGAACGAAACTGCCAACGAGGATAAACCTGCCGTCCTGTTCCACGAGGCCCATCTTAACGGGAAAGTTCCTGCCCTTTTGCGTGAACTGCACCTGCGCGCTCAACTGCTTCATCAGGGCTGGAAGAAGCTCTTTCCTGACCTCTTTTTTGAGGCTGATGGTTATGGCGAGAGGGAACTGGGGCACTACCCACGGTTTATTTTCTTCCTGGATCCACGGCTCGAGCTTTATTTCGATATCCGAGCTGTCGAGATTCCTCAACAGGGTCCTTATCTCCGCCGCGTCGGCGTTTTCACCCTCGCCCCCGCGTAGTTTTGCCTGCAGGCTCTGGGCCAGCATCTCCGCGAGATTCATCCCTTCGAGGCTTAACTCCCTTTTCTTCTCTGCCGTGCTGGCCAGCGCGACCGCTTCTTTAAGCTCAGTGATCTTATCCCTGAGCTGCGTTAATGCCCGGGCATCGGCGCCCCCGGTTTGAATTATATGATCCAGCAGTTTTTCTAGGTGGGTGAGGAAGTGATTGTTCCAGGTGTGGTAGGCTATGGACCATTCCATTTTTTGTTTGTCTTTGTAAGAAGCTTCCCTGGCAAGCCTGCATACTTCCTTGAAGCTGTCCACGAAACCCTGCAAGCCGGCCATTCCTTTTGAAACGACGTCGCCGTTCTCCCCTGTCCTGAAAATAAAGCTCGCTCTCTCTCCGAGAGGCGCGTAATACGAAGGGCTCAGCACCTTCTCGGCTTCGTTGAGGGGAACGGCTCTTACCGCTTCCGCCACTGCCTGCCTGCCGAGAGAAAGGGATACGACGCGCGGCTGCCTGCTCACCGGCTCGAATATGATGGCCTGTACCGGAGGCGTGCGGCTTTCCGCGGAGCTCGCTATCCATTCACCGGGATTCTTATTTTCTTTGGAGAGGATCAGATTAAAACCCTTGCTCAGCAGTTCTTCTCCCGAGATCTCACCGTAGACCACGCCCGTGATCAAGTCTCTTTTCCTGTAAGTTTCGCCGGGCCTGATCTTCGCTCCTTCCGGAAGAATGTTATTGAGCTCGGCCAGCTGCGCGGCGGAACACGTGTCGCTCTGGGTGGCTTTCTCGGCGTTAGCCGCGGCGGACCAGATCACCAGGTCGTTGGAATCCCACTTGGCTCCGGAGACGATATTGGGGTTGCCGAGATTGAAAATATAGCGCGTCGAATTGCTAATAAGGGAGAAATTGATCCTGAGCGTCTCGAGGATCCTTTCGAGTTCTTTTAGATAAGCCGAAGAACCGCCCTTTCTCCAGAGGCCCTTGTCCGCGCTCATGAGCACCGAAGACCGCTCGTAAGCGTCGTCCGAGTTGATGTAGGTCATAGCGGAGCCGCAAACCATGCTGATGAACTTCACCACTCCCGATCTCGCGTGGGCTGTCTCCCTGCTCACGCCCTTTTCAAAACGGTTCGCGAGGGTCGTTCCACCCTGCGCCGTATCGTGGTCCGACACAAGGACTACGCCTTTTGACAGGTCCGCCTGTTTGAGGATGTTGGAGAGCCCCTCTTTATTGCCGGTTTCAGCAAAGTAAATTATGCTGCTCCTGGAATCGAAACGGTACGGCTTCATACCCGACCCTTCGATCTGTTCGTGGTTCCAGGTCTCGACTATGAAATCGACGTCGCTCCCGAAGTGCTCCTTTATGATCTTTAATGTATCCTTGTTCCGGACATTGACAAAATGCGCGGCGTCGAGCCTGAATCCGTCCACGCCGTATTGGTCTATCCAGTGTTGCAGCATGTCTATGATAAGGTTTCTGACCGCCGTGACCTTTGCGGGGTCATCGCTCAGCCAGTTCAACTGCGCGGTGTTCGTCCAGCAGGAAGGGGTGTTGAGGGTGCCTTCGTCATTCCCGTGTTTAAAGATATGCCCGCTGCCGTCTTTCTGTATCCTGAAGAAAAAGAACGGTACGGGATCACCCTTGCCGTTAACTTTCATATCCCATACCTGCTGGCTTCTCGAGTTATTCTTGTCGATCGAAAGATAAGCCGGAAGAGTTCTCTTGACGAGGTCGTATATACGCTGCTTTTTGGGATCAGCGGCCGTGCTGTTGTAAAATCTGCTGATGACCACTTTGTCGATCATCTCGAGGAGTTGGCTGTTGTCGGGATTATAAAATCTTTGCATGCCGAGGTCATAGATCAGGGTATGAAGAGTGTTGAGCGTCATCCTGGCCGCTTCTCTGACTTCAGGGTCCGCTTCGCTGTTGAGCCGTTGGACAATGGAGTTGAGCGCTTCCTGGTCGGCTTGTTGTAGAGGGTAGCCCTCGAAAAGTTCCGGGGAAGTGTCGAGAAGTTCATTCGCGAGCCCGAAATGGTTCAGGACCGCGTCTACCATTACTTTTCTTCCGATGTTGTGGATCTTGCCGACTAGATTTCCGAACGTGGGCGTGTAAGCTGCGAGGTGGTTGTTCAGTTCATAGGGCGTTCCTTCATTTGCCGCTATGAACCATACGGTGGAAACTCCGGGGTGTTCTTCGATAGTTTGAATTATGGCTTCATCGTTGGCTTCGTTCTTGGCCAGCAGGCCCAGCAGCAGGCCGTCAGGAGGAGCCCGCAGCCTGTATATATTTACCAGCTTCTGGTACGCTTTTCTAATGCTTTCAAGGTCCGTGAAGCGGATGAGCGAGAGGCCCTCCTGCAGCATTTGCGCCTCATCAGCGCTCAGCTCGGTGAAACTTTCCGATTGCTTTCCCATAGCTCTCCATAAAGGAAGGGCGTTCTCTATGGTCCTCTTGATCATCGCCTTTTCGTCCTGCGGCCTTGAGTTGAAAGAGCCGAGGCGCTTGTCGCCCTGCAGGAACCTGGTCCAGGAATCAAAAGACACGACGGAATCGTAAACGCTTTCGGGAACAGGGGGTATGGCCCTGCTCTCTATCACTGCTATTACTGGCCCGGCCGCAGCCGTGGGAACAGCCGCTTCTGCGGCCTCTTTCGCGACAGCCGCGACGACGCCGGCATCAACTTTTCTAGGCTCGACTACTCTTGCTCCGGGCGCCGCGGCGGGTTTTGAAAGGTCCGCGGTCATTCGCCTTATGTCAAATTTCTTTACTTCGCCGCTCTTCAATTTAAAGGTAACCGTGCCGTTGTCGAAACTCAGTTCCGAGACTTCGGCCGAATCCTTCATTTTTCTGTATATCTCGGTCCCGGGCAGCAGCTCGTCAAGCCGCTTCTCAAGCCTGTCCGCGAGGTCATTCTGGTCCGCGAACTTGTGCGTTCTATAATCCCCATTCATCCTGGCCCCGCCCGGCACGGGGTTAGTGTCTTCGATATCCAGGTCGTCCCTGACATAGGAGAGCGTATTGAGCCCCGCTTTGCCGAGAAAAGCTATAAACTCCCTGAACTCTTCCCGCAACCTTGCGTCCGGGATTATATCCTTCAGGCTCTCATCGTCATAATTGGAGAGATTTACGGCGTCGAACAGCTTGCCATTGCCCGATACAAGCCATTTGATCGTATCCTCGAACAATTGCCCGTCTTTCTTCAACAGCGCCTTCATCGGATCCACGTAGTAAGTTTTTATGGGTATATAGACAAAATGCCTCTGCCATCCTTTATAGATGTCACGCCCATGATCCTTGCCGGTCACCAGCACCAAGTTCATATTCCGGAACATCTGCCTGTCGGCCTCGGAATAGACTTCCGGCATGAAATAAAATCTTCTGTTGTGTTTCTCGGCCGCGTACCTTACGGCTTCGAGCATTACGTCCCACAGGAGGTCGTGAGGCGAAGAACTGCCGGTATTTATGCCGTGAGCGCGTTTCAGATCGATCTCGGATTTAAGCTCGTGAGCCAGGTCCCACCGCACGCCGTCCTCTCCGACATCTATCCTGTGCTTGAGGTCCGCGAGATAAACGCCTTTCCAGAATTCGTATTTGTTTCTCTCGTCGGCGTTAGGGCTGTCTTTTAAGCCCAGGTCGGGGAAAAGCTGGTCGTCCGCGTCTCCCCTGGGGTGCATAAGGGCTCTCGAGCCGTCTTTGAGATGAAAGATACTGTAGTGGGGATGGTCGCCGAGAATAGAGAGGTCCGTCCTCGGGTCGTGCTTGTCGATAAGATCGTGTTTTAAGTTCTTGTAATTGGCCTCCGTCACGCAGTCCGGAGAACGCCAGCCGTACATGTCGCCTATCGCGAGCTGGCGCTGGCCGTGGATCTTGTCGGTAATATTTTCTACTTCTTCATCGCTGTATATCAACGGCACGCCGCCTTTTTCTCCTCCCATTCCGTACGGCGAGAAAGTATTGCCGTACCTCTCGCGATGAATAAATTCTTTGCCCTGGTAAGTGTATTTCTTTACCTTGGTGTCGTATCCTATTATGGTAGAAAACTCGCTGCCTTCGGGAGTACTTACCCTCATATAGACCCTGTTGGTCCCGGCGCTGGCGGCTTCCAGTATCTTCCACGAATCGTCTATCCCGTAATCCTCTCTTACCGCGTTGAGGTGCTTTGTTAAGGCGTCCGAGTCTTTGTAATCGCCCGCGTTTATGCGTTCGAAATCAAGCCCATGCACGAACCTCGACAGGAATGACGTCTTATTGAGCCCAAACACATAGAAGGTCTTTACGCCGTGTTCCGGCGTCAATAGGCCTATAGCCCCGAGAAGGGCCTGCTTCGCTTTATCCAGGCTTATGTCTATCCTGTTCTTAACTTTGTTATAAACTGTTCCTTCGGCCGGCACAAAAATTATCTTTGCCCCCCCGAGGTTTACTCCGGGCTCGGCAAGTTTTTTAACGAGTTCCGTACCTGTCGCCCCGTGATTGATCAATTCGATCCTTTCTTTCTGCTCTTTTTTCGTTCTCTCCTGTTCCTCGGTCAGCGCGGCGGGCACGCTCTCGGCCAGATCGTTCACCAGTTTTTGCGCCAGTTCTATGCCTTCAAGGCTGAGGCTTTCTTTTTCATTCTGGGTAGCGTGTTCCGCTTTGGCTTTAAGAACGCTTATCTCTTCCCTTATATAATGGGCTTTGGGCGAGAAGGCAAGCACCGCGTCCAGGTAACTCAATATGTGGTTTCCTCCGGCATGGAACGAGAAAGCTGAAAATCCCGCCTGCCCGAGATTATTTAGTTTTCTAAAGCCTCCCAGAAATCCCACGAGGCCGGGACCGCTCTGCACAACGGGCTGCGAGTTTTCAGCCGGCTTCCAGCCGAAACCCTGGTCGATGCCGCCGTCGATGACGACCCTGTCGCTACCGTGAAGGAGTTCCGCCGCTTCGTCCGTGCTCAACTCGCCGTCTAGCTTGACCGGGGCGAGAGCCGCCACGAGTTTTTCCAGGAACTCGGTAAAGCGCTCGTCTTTCTTCATTATCTCCGAGTCCTGAGCGCCCTGCATGAAATCGTCGAACCATTTTGCCACGGCTTTCTGGCACTCAAGCCCCGCGAACAGCCCCACGAACCAATTCCTGTAATGGCCGTTCTTGAGATGTATGATGTTGGCTTCCGTATCTTTGCCGGATTCGAGTATCTCGAGCTTCTTCCTCAGGAAGGCCCTCAATCCTTTGACCGGGAAACCGCCGTTGATATTAAAATTGAACGTTCTCCGGTTGATCTCATCGAGGTCGAGCGGTTTGCTGCGGTCGGCATGGGTGGCGTAGAACAACCTTGAGATGTTCTCGATGTTCCCCTTCATTCCCGGATCGTTCTGTATGGCGTTTATGAGCGCGTCCTCGGCGGCATCTTCTTTTTCATCGGCCTCGATAAGCCTGCTCATCTCGTTTAAGTATGCCCAGGAAGCGACAAAATAATCCATCACGCTGTTCAACAGCGGCGTTTTAAAGCTGTGCTCCGCATATTTAGATTTCCCGGCTTTCGAATCAAGCTTATTTCCCGCTTCCAATACTGCTTTTCTGAATTCATCGCCGTTCATAACTGCCAGGGTATTCCCATTGCCGGATTCCCAGGCTTTATTCCAATCAGAGATTTCTGACCCCTGGTCAAGAAGGGCTCCGTTCCCGCTCTTATGTTTAATGTCAATGACCAGGCCCATTATTGAGAGCGATTCGGTATAACCGTTGGCCTCTGTATTGGCATAAGTGCAGTGCGCGTGCAGGATACTGGCGCCGAAGACATATTTTTTCACGTCGCCGATCAGGTCGCGGACGTAGAAGAAGTCGCCCCCAAACCCTTCGTGTTTTTTGGCTTCGATGATCTTTCTTTCCAGATCGGTGAGATTATCCGCGACCCTGGTGCTGACGTCATAACTCTGGTCCGCTCCTACTATTATCACCTGCCATCCGGCCCTAACAAAAGCCAATATATTTTCGTCGCTGAAAGCGCCGCCTTCACCCTTTTCATTGAGGAAATATTCGTTATGCGCTCCCCTCCCTATCTTTTCGGGAACAGCGCGCACTACGAGGCTGAGTACCTTCGGGTTTTCGGGATCAAGCTTTATAAACCTGCCGGTAGCCGTCCTTATTCCGACTTCATCCTTTTCGAGCGCCGCGTTATTCAATAGCTCTCTGGCGTTTTTCCTGGCGAGCCAATAGAGCTCCTCTGTCACGGGGCGATCCATGTCGAGCGGCGCCGCGTAGGTAACGGGATCTTCGGCTTTTAATTTGTCATACGCCGCCTGAAGCCCTTGATAGAAGTATACTCCCAGCATCTCGGGGTCAGCGCCATTGGGGATACCCACTTCGTAAGTCCAGTCCACGTCCTTGGTCCAGTTGTCGTCCCTGTGGTCGCCGGCAACGCCGTTGGCGCCCCGGGCCAGCCTTACGGCCAGAGAGGATTCGTCGCCCACGAGGCGCCCGTTCTCCATTCTCTCGGCCGCCTTCCAGTACCTGCGGTCGATACCGAGGTAAGCCATATAATTCTTCATCTCTTCGAGGTTCCACCAGACGCCGCGGTTGGCGTAAGTGTGAGTGGTGAAATAGTGCAGCACCCTGCCCATTATAGGATCGTTGCGGTACCTGCTCTTGATAACGGCGGAGATATAACCGCACTGTCCGTCGTTGCCGTGGACGACCGCCGGCTTCCATTCCTGGCCCTTCATCTCCATTTCTTTTTTACGCTCAAGCTCGAGCCTGCGGACGGACTCCGCTGCGGCGACGCTCAAAAACGCCACGCTTTCGTATTTCTCGGAATTGTCCGGGTTAGCCCAGGTGCCGTTCTTAAATTCCTTGTATTTATATAACTGGTTGGAGGCGCTGCGCTTGCCTGCCCGCCTTGAATCCTCGTCTTTCTCGGGCCCGTTGACGTCGTGTATGAAATATCTCGGGGGGCGGTTCTTAATGCGCTCTCCGGTCTCCTTGTTCACTTCCCATCCCCTGTAGACCCTGACGCTTCTTTCCTGTCCGCCCAGTGTAACGGTAAATTCGGGCACGACGCTTTCCGGCTCGCCTTCTCCGTTAATAGTGCCTTCTACGCTGACACCGTATTCCCGCAGATAATTCAGATTTTTGCCCGCGCCATTGTTCTTGTACCACAGTTCCATCGTAGCGTTGCTCGCGTCCTTGAGCGGCAGATTTTCCAGGAGGAAGTTCTCCCCTCCGCCCAGGAACTCCATCACGGGCCCCAAGCCTCCGGCTTTGGAAGTGATCTCGGGAGAAACAGTGTATACGCACCTGCCTTCCAGGAATTTCAGCCGTCGTGCCAGCAGTTCAAAAAGCTTCCCGTACCGGTGTTCTTCTAAATTGAATCCTGTGCCCGCCGCAAGGCTGTCCTTGTAGTCCTGCTTTGCCTGCAGGATGAAGAGCGCCGCTATCAGCTGCGGTATGGGTTTTTCGCCCGTGCCGTATTTTCCTGAAGTGTAGTGTTTGTTCAAAGCATCCAGCAGTTCCGCCTTTTGCTGCAACGGGAGCACCTGCACGGCTTTCGTTACCCGCCAGGTAGCCTGCACGGTGTAAGTCTTGTAGAGCTCTTCAACGGGAACGGAACACGTCTCGATCAACCTTATGGCTTTTGCTTCGTTCAGTTTTCCGCGGCTGTCCCTGCAATCGTTCAGTTCCTGAAGTATATAATCCGGATCATTGTTTTTGACCGCGTCGTTGATCTTATTTTTCCAATCCGACTCCCTCAAACCGTCAATAATGTTCGCGAGGCGCATCCAGAAAGGGATCCTTCCCAGAGATGACCTGTAGAGGTAGACCGTGTTCCACGCCGCGTGAGTGAGCGCGCTGGCTATGTAGGCCGCGATCTGGGGGTGGACCGGGAAGAAGGCGAACGTGACAACGTAGACCGAGGTGAATATAAGCGAGGGGATGAGATAGAAGAGGAAGTCCTTGAGAGCGTCACTGAAGTTCTTGTATTCCCGCTCTTCCCTGGGTTTGTCCTTGTCGGCAGCCCATTTTACGATGACGTGCGCGGCCGAGAACAGCGTGATGCTCAAAAATATAGCCGCTCCTATACCGAATACGTTGAGATGCGGCAGCAAAAATCCGAGCGCGACCCTGAATAGCCCTTCTTCCAACAGCGGCGCCACCGCGCCGGTATAAGCCTTGTATAACCCCGGCTTGTCCTTAAGCGCTTCCTTTGCGTAGCTGTCGAGAACTGAGGAGGGGCCGAACATTTCCTGGTCGCCGGCATTCTCTCCCGCAGGCTGCGTCCTGTTATTTACTATGGCCAGTATCTCCTGAGCCTGCCGTTCGTTGACGTCCGAGAGGCTCGCGAGCCCGAACGAAAGGGGAGTGAGCCCCTTTGCCGCGAGCTGTGCCTCGATGGCTCCGGTGTTCGCCAGCACATAACTTATCCCGGGGCCTTTTTTGCTGATCGCAGAAGAAGCCTCGGCAAGCACGTGGTCTATGACGTGCGGCATAACCCCGCGGTAATTGTAAGGGACGGTCGTATTAGGCATGACGGAGATGCCGTTGCCGGGCTCCATCTTGCCCACGTGGGCCAGGAAGCTGACCTGGGCATCGGGACGTTCCGCGACGGAGAAATCGTTGCCCCGCGCGCTGATCTTTGTCCCTGTCTCCTGGTCGAAAAGGTCCGACTTTGATATTTCATCGCCGAAATACGCGATCGACGCCCCTCCGGCGGGTATGCTGAATTGAGAAGAGATGACGTTCATTCCGCGCGTCACGCCTTCGTCCTTGCCGGTAGGCGAGATGTCCAGCGTCGTTTGCCCGCCGGGCTGGTCGGAAACTTTCAGAGGCTTTACTACGGCCCCATCGGCTATCTGCATCTGGATCGCTTCGAATATGTTCTTGACCTGCCGGTGCGGCTCGTTCGGATCGGATTTTTCTTCGGGCAGGACATTGAGAGTATACTGTTTGCCGCTTTCGGGGTCCGTAAATCTTAATACCCAGCTTTTCTGTTTCGATTTTATCAGGCGGTCTATCTGGTCCAGCATCACCTGCGGATTTTTCAGGAGAAGGTTCATGAAGAGCCCCTGTTTCCTGCGCAGCAGGGACTTGGGCGGGAGGTCGAAACTGCGTTTCTGGTCGAACCTTCCGGAAGGGAAAATTGCCGCCCCGGCGAAGCCTTTGATCTTTACCGTGCCGTCTTCGGCGAGGTACTCGTCCGGCTCGCGAAACTCGAACTGGTAACCGTCTACCCCGTACGCGACCTTGGGCATGGTCAGGTAGGCCGCCATTTCCACGAGCTGTGCCGTCATCGGGTCCATGGAGTTCTGGAATACTTTCACGTGCCCGCCGATCTTTTCATCCCAGACGAAGACCGCGTTACCGGACGTGCCGCCCACGACCAGCGTCTTGAATATCTGGTCGAAACCTTCCGATTTCCGGGCTACATCCGTGCGCAGGGCGACCCAGCCCAGCTTGTACTCTATCTGCTCGACTTCTTCGACGATCTGTTTGAGAGAGCCCTCGAAGGTCTGGGCGCTCATCACTTCCTTGATGATATCGGGGGAGCGCAGGAACTTCCAGAAGCGGTATGCCATATCGGGCGAAAGCTTGGTGCCGGCCGCCGTCACCGTGCCGTCCATATCGAACATAAGAACGGGCTTCTTGCCGGTCGCCAGGCACTCGCGCAGGTATCTCATGAAGGGGATCGAGAAAGACAGTTCCCCCAGGAGTTCCAGGTATTCTTCGTAGGATTTCAGTTCGGTTGTGAGCTGTTCTGAGGTATTTTCTTTCGTTCGTATAAGGAGATCGGTATATTCTCTGTAAATGGAGTTGATGACGTGCTGGTTGACCGTATATTCGTTCTGGAAATTGTCTGCCAGCAGCCTTGATGCCTTTTCCATCTGGAACCGGATGGCGGCATAGATGCGCCTCTCCCGCTCCTGCGGCGTGGAACCGGTCTCCAGTAACTCGTTGGGCAGGAGAATGGTCACGCTGTTGTCTTCCGCGGAAGGCGGGCCCCGGATAATTCCAAGCCTTGTCATCTCTTCCCGTTCCAGTTTTTGATTTTCCGAAAAATCCCTGACCCTGTTGCTGCCGAATTCTTCGGCCGAGCGTTCCGGCGAAAGGAATTCCAGCTTGACTTTCGTATCGCCTATGCTGCCGATCTCGAAAGCCCTGCCGAGCGTGACTTCCCTGGGATCGACGCTGACTCCCGTCGAATCTTTGACGGCGCGCCTGATCTCGTACTGGAACCACAACTCGTCCCCGCCCTTGTCTTTGACCCAGGCCGGGACGGTCCCGTGCAGCCACGCGTCGAGCTCCTTGACCAGTTCGGGATGGAATATGAGTTCCTGAACGTCCTCCATCTCGAAACTCGCCCACGACAGGCCCACCGACGCCAGAAGCTTTTCCACTTTTTCGTGATTTTCGATCAGCACGTAAACGGTAGGGGGCACCAGGTTCTCGCGCGTCTTTTCATCCATCAGCTCCCACAACCCCTTGGACAGGAGTTCCGGGATAGCCATTATCGACGAGTTATAAACGTCGGGGTTCGTCCTCTGGGGGGTCAGGGCGACCCTCATCATCTGCATATCGTCCTTTATTTTGACGCCGCGCGATTCGAATTCCCGGACGTCTTCCCTCGCCGGTGAAAGTTCGCCGGCGTACCCTCCGAACTTACCGGTGAAAGCGTCCATCATCGTTCCGGAGAACGGCCGCGCCGCGAGTATCTTCTTTTGCTCGAGCCCCGAGTTGTTGTTGGCAAGAACGCGGTTCCAAACCTTCTCGAACGGGGCGGAGGCCATGCGCTGGGCGAATTCCAGCAGTTCTTTCCACGACATTCCCCGGGTTTCGTCATCCTTTACCGCGTTCGTCAAAAGGATCTTGGAAGCCTGCTGGTTCTCCGTCATCGCCTTGATCAAGGCCTTGTTCTTGAGCAGTATGCCCAGGCTCGTGGCCCAGCTGCACAGGCCGGAGAGGATCAGGCTCGCTCCCTTGACCACTTTCGCTATCCTGCTGTGATAAGGGACTTCGGGGTAATAATTATCTATGTCGACCATCCTGTAGGTGGGCCGTTCTCTTCCTTTCATGTAGCCTTTGGGAGTGTGCGAGTAATACGACTGGCCTATGTACTCTTCTCCGTCCCTGCCCCGGACTATCATCTCGTTGCCGTATGGGTTGTCTATGACGGCAAAACCCCTGCCGCCGACCAGGTTGCGGAACTCGACGAGCCCCGCGTAAATACCGTCCGGGTTCATAAATTCGTCTCCGAGCCCGGAGGTCTCGTGCATGATCCCTTCGTAGATCAGGTTCTTCACGCTGTTGCGGTCGGCCTTCAGGCCCATTTCGTCCACTCTCTTGGCGTACTCTTTCATCTTGTTAAAGACCGTATTGAAGCGCTGCTGGTCCCCGGACTGGGTGGCCTTCATATTATTGTCGGAATACAGCTGTTCGAGTTCCTGGGCCAGAGGCATCGACTTCGTGCCGAAACGGGCATCCATAAGGTTCTTCACCACCAGCGCCGCCGGCACGCTTTCCGTGACCGAGGCCTCGATGTCGAACCTTACTATATCTCCCTGCGCTCCGGCCATCGTGTGATGCTTGCTCGCTTCGAAACCTCTCGAGAAAAGCGTGCCGCCGCCGTTGTCCGTTGGGCTGATAACAGCCAGGGGCGCGTCCGTCGTCATACGGTTACAGACTCCGGCCATGGCGACCGAAGCTCCGCCGCCGGACTCGATGATTATCTTCCTCGACAGGTCCAGGTACTGTTTCCCTTCCTCGAAGCTCTTGAGCTCCGCCAGCCGGTGCATGTTGCCCAGTATGACGTGCACGTTTTCGCTGAACTTCCTGAAAGTGTCGAGATCGAAATTCTGCGTCAGGGCATTTACTTGTTCGGCGAACTGGTTCTCCAAAACTTGATTTTCGGCCTTGCTCAGTTCGACACCCACGGCCTGCGCTATATGGATATATGCCTTCAGAGCGGACTGCTTGACTCTCTTCGTGAGCAGTTCCTTTTTCCCGTCGAAGATCTCGCCGGGCTGCCCCTCAACCATCTCTTCGAGCGCGTCCAGGAGCACGTTGGCCGCCAGCGCGAACTCCGCGTCGTCGACTTCTGACAGGCGGGTAAGGATATCTATGCGGTTTTTCTCGCTCACTTCCGGGCTGACCAGGGCGTCCGCGATACCGATCAGGCGCGCGAAGCGGTATTCCTTGCTCTCAAAATCTTCTTCCAGGGTGAATTTTTTGGCGTTGTCCCTGACTTTTCTGAACGCCTCGTTCCTGCGCAGGTATATCAGGGTCATCCCCGCCTGCAGGTGGATGCTCAAAGCGTCTTTGTTCGCGGCGTCGAGGTTAGCGGTGATATAGACCGAATCCAGCGGCGGTTCCTGCCCCTCGATCCTCCTGGGGTCGGTGACCCTTTCCAGCGCGGAACGCGTCGTGTCGGTATTAAAATCTTTCAGTCGGTAAGCGGCCTGCTGTCTCAACCAGTAGTAACCTTCACCCGTCGCCATCACCGGCGACTGCGGCGATAACAGCGCCCGGCTCATGTTTAAACCGAGGACCACGGTGGAGAGGAGCTCGTTGGCCGCGCCGAACAGCGCTTCGTCTTCTTTTTCAGCCTTGTGTCCCAGGTTGGCGACCGCTTTTAACAGCATCGATTCCTGTGACGTCCACCGCCTGGTGGCTTCGTAGTAACAGGAGGCTTCTATGTTAAGCTTGAACATTTTTTCGTTCTTTTTTTCCATGCGCGCCTTGTCCACGGCCTTGAGCTTATCGTCAAGCTTTACCGAGTTCTCGTGGGCCCTGAGGCCTATCTCGGCCATCTGGATGAGCTGGGGTATCACGCGCACGTCGCCCAATTTTTCGAGGGCGTCTATCGCCTGTTTTGACGCGGAAGATATATTCTCGTGCCTTTCTTCTTTCGCGATCAGGGATTCGTCGGTATCTTCGTCTACGTTGAACTCCACGGTCCCGAAACCCTTGACTTCTCCCAGGTATTCTCCAGCCTGGTTGATCAGCAGCGCCTTTAAAACCTGCAGCATCAATTCTTTGTCGGCTTCTTTCGCGTTCTTGACGAGCTCGGGGATTATTTTTTCCTTTATCTTTATGATCGCTTCGTCCGCGCGGCCCTCGTCAAAATCCTTGCCTATCGCCTCTCTCGCCTTTTCCCGGATGGTGCTGAATATGTGAGCGTCGACGTCCGCGGGCACGGGCTTGCCGTCAAGCGCCACAAGCCTCTCCACTTCTTTGACGAACTCTCCGGACATCACGACCAGTTCTTTATCCTGAACGAAAGGAGACGCCAGCAGGTCTTTGATCTCTACCAGCGTAGACATAACCTTCGTCGCGATCCCCGGAACTTCGTCAGGATACGTTGTTTGCTGCGCTGGCTTGGGCACGTGAACGATCGCCACTACCTGCTGCTGCTCTTCTCGCGCGGGCTTGGCTTCTTCTTTAACCTCGCCGGGGGCATGCACGCCCAGTTCTTTCCTGAAAGCTTCTATCGCGGGAGTCGGCCTATAGTTAGCATCTGTCAGCAATCTGCCGATGGATTCTTCAATTAGCCCTTCCACCAGTTCGAGTATGCGGTTATGGATGACCAGGTTCGCTTCCGGCCCGTGCAGCCCATTCGTCATATTAAGGTTCTGAGACCACAGGAGTTTAGGGCGGCGGGCGGTATCGTGCTCCCTGCCGGCGGTGTTTATCACGAGCAGCTGGGGGTATTCCTGCTCCTGAAGCCGGGCCACGGAATCATCGGGGCCGGCCTGGGAGTCATCCGTTACTTCCGGGAAAAGATGTTCGTCGCCGGTAAAAATAATGAGCTCCGGCGGCACGTTCTCGTGCACTATGGCGTATTTTATCGGGCTCGCCTTGCTGACGGCCCGTTTCTTGATGTTGATGGTCGTGCTGCCACCCTGGTATAGAACGAGGCCGTCGCTTGAAATAACAGCGGCCGACCTGTCGAGGAAATACAGCGTGAAGGCGTCCCGGACCAGCCGCGACCTGATGGGCTTGAGGGCTATCTGCACGTTAGCGCGCAGGGTCACATCGAGTTTTTTGTCTTTCGCCGGGAGGCCGTCCTGCAAAGTTATGAAACTGTTGATCAGGTCTTCTTTCTCTTTTTTATCGTCTTTTCGCTCGGAGCTGAGGGTCCGGAGGATATCCGCCACGGACAGCACCTGGTAGAACCTGAATTGTTCGTTCTCGGGCACACCGGCCGACCGCAGGGTTTCGGCTATCTGGTTCATTCTCGATTTCTTTTCGCCGGCGCTCATCCCGCTTAGCTCAACCAGGCGGCGGAGGAATTCATCTACTGTCGTCCCGCTGCCGAAAATGGTTTCGGCGATGGAACCGAGGTTCTGCGTTCTAAGGTCCTCGCGCGCCAGCGTCTGGGCCAGGGCGTTGAGCACCCCGCCTATACCGTCCGCGGTGGGCGCGGGAAAATCCCGGTTCGGGAGATTCTTATTTAGTTCGCGCGCCAGCTCCACGAGGAAAGGCTGCCAACTGTCTATGAAGTTCCTGAATAGTTCTTCACGTATGCGCTGGAAGTCCTCCTGGGATATATAGGCGCCGTTCTGCCTGACGTAACTGTCGTACGGTACGTGCTCTCCCGTAGCGGGATCGATCACGTAATAGTTGCCCGCTCCGTCGGCATAGAGGCCGACGTAGCCCATTTCGCCCTTGGGCAGCTGCGAGAGCCTCTGCCGGCCTTTTTCGAATTCATTATCGGTGATCAACTGCGGCGACAGGATCCCGTACATCGCGAGATTGTGTATGGTCTTGAGCATATCGTCCGAGAACGGTTTCTCTCTGAGGGCTATGTTCTCGTCTATGTCGTCGAATATCCTGCCGCGGCCTATCGTAGCGATGCCGTCCAGTATCCTTTCGTCAGCCACAAGGCCCCTGTCACGGTTGATCGTGACTCCGGGAAAACCTTCAAAAACTATATTCTTGCCCTTCACGGAGGTAACGGCGCCTTTTTTAAGAGCGTAATAGAGCAGCGCCCTCTTTTCCACGCGGTCGTTGGCTTTAACGGAGGTCAGGATCCCGGCGAACAGGTTGAATTGTTCATCGGTCAGCACGCTGCCGGTCCTGATAAATACCTCGGCTTGAACGATATTATTCTGGAGCGCTTTGAGGTCTATTTGTCCGGCGGCGCCGGGCAAGAAGGACAGCAAGAGCGAATATAAGGAAACTATCGAATTTTTTAATGAGAATTTAGGTTTGGCGGGAGAAGTGTTCCCCAGGCCTTCATTTAGCGTCAGCTGCGCGCCCTTGAAAATCGTATTGTAAACGGCGTGGATCGCGATGTTAACTTTCTCTCCGGCCGTTCTTGACGCCTTGTAGCCGAAACCAAGGGTCCCGACAAGGACCAGCGACCTCGTGACCCACATTCCGGCTGTCATCGCGGATATGCCCGCTATCCTTCTAAATTTGCCTCCGGGGTAGGCGCCCTCGCCCGTGTAGTGAGCCCGGTAGAACTCTACGGGACTTAACGAATCATCGTACTCGCGTTCACCTATCCTCCATCCGACTATTAACTCAACTATAACCCTGTTATAGAGCCAGTTGACGAACCTGTTCCTGATGCCCTTGGTAAGGCTCGCCTTCAGATCCCGGGCTGTTTCCTTGTGCTTGGGAAGAATAAGCCCCGCGGTTCCCTGATCACCGGTCGGGGCCCGGGTGGTTATCGCTCCGAATATCTCCGGCGCGGTTATGTCGCCGGTTTCCGAGTTGAACTTGAAAATGAGCGCCCTGACGTTTCCGCCGTCGTTATCCGAGGTCTTGAATGTGAACAAATAATTGTTGTTTTCCTGCGCGGCGCAGGACTGGAACTCGATGCGGCCAATTCCGGTGTCCGAGAAATCCTTGCAGTCCTTGATCAGTTTTACCTTGATCTCCGATTCTGATTTTTGGACAAGATCTTTAAGCTCATTTTCCGCGTAATCTTTAAGGCTGATATTGGCGTCCAGGGGGCTGAGCTCTTTTATTATGTCCGCTCCCACAAGGGCCTTGAGCTGCTCCTGCGGGCCCTGCTTGGAGAGCATCCAGAGGGCAAAACTCTGGGCGAGTATTCTTGCCTGCTGCCTGGCCAGTTCGTTATAGATAAGGTCCGAAGACTTCGTGTCTTTCGTGACATCGGGCGTCACTACGAAATAAGGTATGTTCCTTTCCTTTAGCAGCTTGTTTATGCCTTCGGTATGGAAACCTCCGGCCACCATGACCACTATTTCCTTAGCGTTGTCGAGGACGTCCTTGACGCGCGCGCCGTCAGCCGCCACTAGCGGCCCGCCGTCGGTTTCCGCAGACTGCTGGCTTAAATTCTGAGCCCCGTACCCGGAGGCCGGGATATTTTCTAGGAAACAGCTGTTCCTTTTAACGTTGACTGCGTAGTAATCGTTCAGGAGCTGGAAATCCTTCGAAAGGCTGGCGAGCGAGTTGTTCGGGGAATATTTGGCCCACAGGGTAGTGAACCTGGCGAAGTTGGCATTGAAAAATTCGTAATCAGCCGCGGAAAGGTTGTTGTTGAGGTAGTTGTCGAAGTAATCGAAGAAGGAGGAAAGGAACGCGACTTCCACTTCGCCCATATCGCTTGAGAGCCCCGAATGGACCTCGCCGACGAGCCTTTTTTCTTCCCTGAGCAACTCGACCGGGTTGAGCCTGCCGCTCTTTTCAACGTAATCGAAGAACCTGGCGAGTTCCGGGTAGTTCGAGCCGGCCTCGATCTTGTACTGCCTGGATATTTTCGCGAGATAAACGTAGAGCTCGTTCAGTTTTGAAAAATTATCCGTTTTCTGGTAAAGCTCGTTGTAGACGGTGTAAGGGAGCCTGGTCTTGAGCTCCGCCATGAAACTCTGGAGCTCCTGGCCGACCCTTTTATAACGCAGCTTGTCGCCCGAGTCCATAAGCTCGAGATAGAGCAGGATGTTCTTGAACCTGTTGATATCTATGTAGGACAGGTTATTGAAACGGTAGGCGGAGGAGTTCAATTTTTCGACGTATTTCCGGAGCAGCGTGTAGTATTTCTTGGGCTCCATGTTGCCGGCCCTGTAATCGGCCAGTATCTTATCGAACCTTTCGTTCTTGGAATTGTAATAGCGCCCCTTCATCGCATCGAGGTCGCTCCTGAGACTGTCCGAGATCTTCTTGTATCTGTCTTTGTTGTCTATGATGGTGTTGAGGCGGGCGAAATTCTCTTTATAGACTTTCTCATCCTCAATGCCCGAAAGGATGTTCGGCTTGCGCTTTGTAACGGAAAAATACTCCGCGCCGGTGAGTTTCCCCTGGTCGACGAGAGCTTCGGTCATGGACTTCTGGAATTTCTTATCCCCGATCCCAGCGAGCCAGGAAGTGTCGACCGCGCCCGCGGCGCCTTCGACATAAACTTTCTTGAGGGAATACTTGCCGTCAAGCGCTTCCAGGATCTTGGCTATGTTCCTCTGCACTTCCGCGTGGCAGTGAAGGTCCTGGATATTGATGACTACCGTCTGGCCCTCTGCCCTGACGGCGCCGCCGTTCGATCCCAGATAGCAGTCCGTGACCCTTCCCGCGGACTGGGGAATGACCGTGTCGTCGAGCACGCGCTTGAATTCCCTGGCGGTCCGGTCTTTTTCGACCGCCGCCTGCACGATCCCGGCAAAAACCGAGGAGTACAGGAAACAGGCCGTCGTGAAGACCGCGATAAGTTTTTTGAGTTTCATTTTTTTTCTCTCCTGCAGTTAAATTATTGTAGACAATAAAAAAACCCGGCTTTCAACTTCAAGCCGGGCGGCGCTAAGCATATGAAAAAACGATCTCCCACGGAAGATTGGCCTTCGCGAGGAATACAAAATATTGAAGATAGAGATAGTTAACGCACGTCTCCAGTCCGGGGGGAGGGAATACCCTCGGCTCGTCGAAAGATGCCGGGCTGTAACCCAGAGCGGAATTCCTTTCCGTGTTCCCGGAGTCCATCCTTATGTTTTTCGCGGATCTGTTATCCGTCGCGGTTATTAGGTTTTTTAAAGCGCGGCCCGTGCCGCTGCCGTCGTCCGGCCTGGAGGAAGCGAACATGTTGGGGACGAGAGGGTTATCGCTTTCAACCTGCGCGTTCATTGCCTGAAAAGGACCGCGCACGGAAGACAGCAGCTTCGCCAGCTGGTATTTACCGTGGGAAACGGCAGGTCTTGCACAGGCCCCGGGCAGGGCCGAGCAAAAAGCCGCCGTTCCGGCGTTAAGCAATAAGCTTATGACCAAAATAAGGCCCGTAACCCTCTTCATCAGCGATCCTTTGAAGATTCTTAATTTCGCAATATATTCTAATAGTTATTTCCCTCAATAGCAAGGGGAAATAATAAATAAAACTCCTGTGAAAATCTTACCCTTCTCTTGTGCAATAAACCGGGAAAACCTGTGAAATATTCTTGAAATCTAAATTCAGGAAAATAGAGCGGGCGAAGCCCTTCCATATGGTGAAATCGGTCAAAAATTAGTGCCCGCGGAAAAATAGAATACCGGATCGGGAGAATCCATCCGCTGCGCTACTTCAAAGTCAAGCAGGACATCATAAGTTTCAACAATAAACGTATGAAATCTCAATGCGAATCCGTAACTTCCCTTCCAGCGGTCCAGGGTCAGGTCCTTGAGCTCGCTGTCATCATTATATACTATACCCCCGTCAACGAAAAGGCTCGCGTAAAAGGTTTTGAAAAAAAAGTCGGGAAAGAAGTTCCACGTATGATAATTTAGGTTATGCACCACCGGCAGCCTCCACTCGAGGCCGCTGACAAAAAGCCTTTTTCCGTAAAACGGCTGGCTTTCGGGTATGGCGCGCACCCGGTCGATGCCTCCCAGCCGGAATAGCCCGGCGTCCCGGTCGAAACTCGCCCCGGCGATCACCTTCAGCAGGAGAGCGTGCTCCCGGCCCAGGGGAAAGAATTTATCCGCCTCCGCGAGGTAATTCTGGTAGATGTAATCGCCGCCCAGCGCCGCCGATGAGAATTGGCCCTGAACTTCAAGGCGCGAACCGGAAACCGCCTCGAGGTACGGCCCCCTCAGCGTGTCTTGATTGAAAGCGAGCCCCGCGCTGTTCTCCCTGCTCCTGACCGCCGCCCGGTAGGTATCGGTCTTCCAGCTCTCCGTCCTGTCGGTCGTCATAAGCTGGAACCGCAGCGACTGGAAACGGTTCAAAGGATAATCGAAACCGGCGCTCTGGGAGCTCTCGGTCTTCTTGTCGGTTTTTTCTGGATCAACGAAATATTCGCTGCCGGCTGTATTAATGAAGCACTGAGGCCTGTAGCGCAGGAATCCGTAAGTGACGTTGTAATTGAGATACCCGAGGCCGTTGGCATCCGCCGCGAGGACCTGCAGCCTATGGTCGCCCAGTATATCCGAAGCTTGCCAGTAAAAAGCCGAAAAAAAACCGTCCAGCGACGAGTAGAATATGACGGGGAAGAACAGGTCGGTCGAAGCGTTGAAATGGTACCGCCCCGGCGTTCCCTTGACGGTTTGTGAAAGTTCGGCGCCCTGGGCTGGCCCGGAACTTACGCCGGCCGCGTACACTTGAGGGCCCGGTGAGCCCAGCTCGTCACGTTCCGAAACATAGATGTGTTTTTCGCCCCTCCTGAATGAAGCAAACATCAGTTTTTTCCCATCCGGGGAGATCTTCGGCTGGAAATTCCCTCCGATGACCCTCGTGAGCCTAGTCATCCCGCCGCTGGAAATGTTTATCTCGTAGATATCTTCTACCCCGTCTGCGTCGGAAGTGAAATAGATGCTTTGTCCGTCGGGAGCAAAACAGGGGTACCGCTCGTCCCCCGGGAGGGCCGTGAGGAACCGCTGAGCGCCGCTTTTTAGTTCCATCAGGCACAGGTCGTATTCAGGCCGCCCCAGCGGGTTCGGCCGTTCGCAGGAAAAGGCGAGGGCCGAGCCGTCCGGGGACAGCTCGGCGTCTATCTTGTCGAAGGCGCCCGCGGTGAGCATTTTAATTTCTTTTGTACGCGGCTCGATCGAAAAAATGTTCCGGAATCCGCCTTTCATTCCTGAGAAGTAGACGGTTTTCCCGTCGGGAGATACGGCCGGCGAAGCGGCCGTATCCGTTCCGGGATCGAATCCCTCTAAATGCCCGGTCTCGAGGTCGCAGGCGAACAGCGCGTCTTTCTGCAGCCTTTGCCCGCAAAAATAGAGCTTCTTGCCGTCCCTCGAGAACGCCAGGGCGTTGCCGTCGGTGTTGATGCTCTCGACTTTAAGGGCCTTGTCAAGGCCTATGAGGCAAACCGGGTTATTGCCCGAAGTGTCGGAAAGGTAGACGGCGTTCCGTCCTGATTCGTCCGAGACGTAGGCTATCGTTTTTCCGTCCGGCGAAAAGACCGCGGAACCGTAAAATCTGGGGTAAGCGCCTTTCTTTGTAACGGCTCTGCCGTAAAAACCAGGTTCCATCAGGCCTTTTGAAAGCGCGTAGTATTTGTCCGCCAGATGTTCCCTGAATTCCCGGTCAAGGGCCTTCAAGTCCGTCCCCAGGACTTCCCGCAGGACCGGGTTAGGGTCGAACTTATCCCTGTAAACGGACAACAGGCGGGGAAGCTTGTTCTCGCCGTATTCATCGGCAATGAACCGCATCAGCGCTTCGCTTTCCTTGTACGCCAGGGTCACCTGGTGCGGCAGCACGTGTTCGAAGCCGTGCAGCTCGTCAAGACGGAGAAGCTTCCCGCAGGTCGCCGCGTCGCGCAGGTACATCTCCCTGGTAGTCCGGTCGTAGTCCCCGCCGGAATATTCGGCGAGGCCCTCTATCAGCCAGTTGGGATAGAAGATGAACTTCACAAGCCTGATGGAGCGCCAGAAGCCCGAGAACAGGTATTCGAATTCGGCTTCGTGGGTGTATTCGTGGGTTATGAGATATTCGAGCTCCCTCTGGGAACCGGTATGGGAGATCAGGAACCTGTTTTTATACGCTTCGGTCACCCCGCCAGTCGCATCGCCGATATCCGCGATGTTCGATTCTTCGAATTCGCCGTGGTTATTGTAAAGAAAGAACGGGGATCTGGCCCCGGGAACTCTGGGAAGGTATTTAGTTACTTTATTATAGGCATTTTCCAGGTAAGTCTCGGCGTACGGAAGGAGGTTGAGGCCGGCTGTGTCGTAATAGTATATGTCAAAATGCGCCGTCGAATCGATCTTCCAGTTGAAGCTTCTTGTGATCACCTTATTGTCGGGGTAAACCGCCCGGACAAAAAAAATACCGACGCACAAGGCCGTTAGAAGGGATCTGAAGTTTTTCACTCACTTAATCCTCTCTCTCCCCTTGAGGGAGAGAGAACGCGTTACTCCTTTATTTACAGGTCGAGCAGTTATGCCCCGGTCCGCAGGACGAACACGAGTGCCCGCCAGACGGCCCGCCCGAGCCGGGAGAAGCGAACGTGGAAAACAACCGTTGGAGGTCGCCGCCGCCGCAGTCTTTGCAGACGGGTTTATCCCCGGACATTATAAGGAGCTCGATCTTTTTCCCGCACTTGTTGCAGTAAAATTCATAAATGGGCATTGGATACTTCCCGGCGCGCGGCGTTTAGCGAATCATCACTCGTCGATTTCGAGCACCTCGCCCAGGGTGGGGCGGTCTTTATTGCCCGCGTATTTCTTTACGAGTTCCTTCTCGCGGTCGTGGTCCAGTTTTCTTATGGATATGTCGATCTTGCGGTCCCGGGCCTCGCTCTTTATTACCTTAGCCTCTATGCTCTGCCCTATTTTGAGCGCCTCGGCGGCCGACTCCAGTTTCTTGGGAGCGATCTCGGACACCCTGACAAGCGCTTCGATGCCGGGTTCGAGTTCCACGAACGCCCCAAAATCCACTATCCTCTTGACGATGCCCGTCACGACCGTGCCAGCCCTGTACTTGGTGAACGGGTCCTGTGTCACGTGCTTGAGAGAAAGCGATATCTTTTCGGTCTCGGGGTTTATCTCGACCACGGAACACTCCAGTTCCTGGCCGATCTTGACGAAATCCTTCGCGTAATTGACTTTCTTGGTCCAGGACATATCGGTCAGGTGAATAAGGCCTTCTATCCCTTCCGGGAGCCTGACAAAAGCGCCGAAGGGCGCGAAACTCGTGACCACGCATTTTATTTTAGTTCCCGCCGGGTATTTCTTGTTAGCCTCTTCCCAGGGGTTCGACTGCATCCTCTTGAGCGAAAGCGACAGTTTCTCTTTTTCCGGGTCGAGCGCGATGACCTTGGGTTCGACCTCCTGCCCAACGATGAACTTCTTCCTGATATCTTCCTTCTTGTCGTCCCACGAAACTTCCGACACGTGCAGGAGACCTTCTATGCCGGGTTCGAGCTCGACGAACGCGCCGAAGTTGGTCACGGACGTTATCTTCCCCTTCACTATGGTGCCCACGGGATATTTCTCCACGGCCTTGTTCCAGGGCCGCTCGGAAAGCTGTTTCATCCCGAGGGAGATCTTATTGCTCTGGGGGTCGATCCTGAGGATCTGCACCTGGACCTTCTGCCCGGTCTTTACCGCTTCGTCCACTTTTTTAATGTGATGCCAGCTGATGTCGCCTATGTGCAGTAGCCCCTCGACGCCCCCGATGTCCACGAAAGCACCGAACCCGGTCACGCTCTTGACGGTCCCTTCCAAGACATCCCCTTCTTTTATGCTGGAGAGTATTTTTTCCTTTTTTTCCTTGTGCTCCGCCTCCAGCAGCCTGCGCCGCGAAACGACGACGTTCCTTTTTTCCTGGTTCACTTCGGTTATGGCGAAGAGGAATTTCTTGCCGAGGTATTTATCGGTATTCTTGGAGAAATGCGTGTCTACCTGCGAAGCCGGCAGGAAAGCGTCTATACCGATATCGACGTAAAAACCACCTTTGTTCGTCCTTCTGATTACTCCCTCGATGGGGGTGTTCGATCTTGACGCGGCGGTGATCCTTTCCCAGGCGTCTTTCTCCCGCGCCTTTTTCCAGGACACGCTGAGGTGCCCGTCTTCGGACCGGAGGCTGGTAATGGTAACCGGGATCACGCTGCCGGGAACGATCTCCTTTAGCGCGTCGGGGTTGCCTTCAAACTCCAGCTTCGGTATGAGGCCGTCCGACTTGACTCCCAGGTCGACCACGACCCCGTCCGCGATGACGGCGATAACTCTCGCCATTATCACTTTCCCTTCTTCAAGCTTGATCTCCGGCCCAAGAAGCTCTTCCATCTTCATGCCTTCGTCTCCGGCGTTTTCGCCGCCCGTAATATTTTGAACGTTTTTTGTGTCTTCCATCGCATTCTCCTTTTAATCGAGCTCTGGCCTGCGGCCCCGTTTATTTACCGGCTATCTTTTTTACCACTTCATTGATTATCCAGTCCGGCGTGGACGCTCCCGCCGTGATACCGGCCGTCCTTTTCCCCTTAAACCAGCTCTTCTTGAGTTGCCGCGCCGTTTCTATGTGATAGGTCCTTGTGAATTTTTCGCAGATCTGGCACAGCCTCCGGGTGTTCCCCGAGTTCTTGCCGCCTACTACTATCATTACTTCGACCTTTTTCGCGAGGCTGCTCGCTTCCGACTGCCTGTCTATGGTCGCTCGGCAGATGGTGTCGAACGACCTGACCTTCACACCGGCCGTCTTGAGCGCCGAAACGATGTCCCTGAAATTTTCCGGCGTCTGCGTGGTCTGGCTGACCACTGAGACCTCGCCGGAAAGCCTGATCTTCTTGAGGTCTTTGATGTTCTCCACGACCACGCATTTGCCGCGCCCGTAGGACACGAGAGCCACCACTTCCGGGTGGATCTTTTCTCCTACTATAATTATCTGACGGGCAGTCCCGGCGAGCTTTTTAACGATCTCCTGCGCGCGTTTCACGAAAGGGCAGGCGGCGTCCACGAGCGTCAGTTTCTTGCGTTCAAGCTCTTTTCTAAGGCCTGAGGGTATACCGTGGGTCCGGAGTATCAGGGTCACGTCTTTTAATTTACCGGGGTTCTTGACCGGCTTTATCCCCTTGCGCGAGAGCCTCCGCACTTCCTGGGGGTTGTGGATCAGCGGGCCCAGGGTATAGACCTTCTTCTTGTTCCTGACGGTCTTATCCGCGAGGTCTATGGCCCGCCTCACACCGAAACAGAAGCCCGCGCTTTTCGCTATTATCGTTTTCACCTGAAACTATACCTCGTTTAGCTCTATTGAAGTTTCTTTATCTCTTCGAGCACCTGTTCCGAGAACCTGACGTAATCGTCTTTGGAGTATTCTTTCGGCGGCATTACCGGCTTGCCGAAAATAACTTTTAATTTCTTAAAGAAAACAAGCTTGTCGGAATTCAGGAGACGGACCGGGACCGCCGGAACCTGCGAGATACAGGCTATCATCCCGAGGCCGGGCCTGGCCTTTCCGAAACCGCCGTCTTTCGAGCGGGTACCCTCGGGAAAAACCAGCAGCGGCTCGCCGCTTTCAAGCAGTTTAAAAACCTTTCGGAAAGCCCCTATATCCTGTTTTCCTCTCTTGATGGGAAAGGCGTTGGTCCTCCTGATAAGAAAACCCAGCGCCGGCACTTCGAAGAGCTCCTGCTTGGCCAAAAAGTGCAGGGGCCGCCTCATGGCGGAGCCCATCAGCGGCGGGTCTATGTAGCTGCGGTGGTTCGGGGCTATAAGCACGCCGCCCGAGGCCGGGATATTCTCGCTCCCTTCCACAGTCAGCCTCCAAAAGAGCTTGAACAGCACAAAGAAAAGAAAGCGGCCCATATAAAAAAGTAACCCCGTCTTCACGGGCTCCCTGGCGTTTTCTTCCGCCGTCACTTTTTCTACGAGCGCCCGGGCGACCTCTTCTATGGTCATACTGGTGGTATCGATCACGTCCGCGTCTTCGGCCACGGCCAGCGGGCTTTCGTGCCGGGTCTTGTCTTTTTCGTCGCGTTCCATTATCTCCCGTTTGATGCTTTCAAGCTCCACCGCTTCGCCCTTTTTTTTCTGCTCTTCATACCTTCTCTTCGCCCGCTCTTCTATGGAAGCGTCGAGATAAAATTTATATTCGGCTCCGGGAAAGACCTGGGTGCCTATGTCGCGCCCTTCCATAACGACCCCGCCCGCGGCCCCGATCGCCTGCTGTTTGGACCTGATTATCGCCCTCACCCCGCCTATAGCCGCGACGATCTTGGTCTTCGCGGAGACTTCTTCGGTCCTTATCTCGCCGCTGACGTCTCCGCCGTCTAGAAGAACCCTGTATTTTTCCCCGTCCTGGGCGAGCTCGAGCTTCGTGCCGGAGGCCATGCGCACGATGCCTTCTTTGTCAGCGAGGCTCACGCCGGTCTTGATCGCCTTTAGAGCGAGCGACCTGTACATGGCGCCGCTGTCTATATAAAGGAAGCCGAGGCGCCTCGCGGCGATCTTGGCGACCGTTGATTTGCCCGATCCGGCAGGGCCGTCTATGGCTACAATCGGCTTTTTCATCCCGTTAAATTCCCTTAGTTATGCAAGTTAAATTTTGACATTTGAATTTTGATCTTTGATTAAATTGATATCTCAGCTATCTTATCAAGAAAACCCGGGAACGACGTGTTCACGCAGTCGATGTTCCTTATTATCGTTTCGCCTTCCGCAACCAGGCCCGCCACGGCCAGCGTCATCGCAATGCGGTGGTCGCCGTAGCTTTCCACAACGGCTCCTTTGAGTTTCGTATGCCCCCTTATGACGAGGCCGTCTTCTTTTTCTTCTATGCTTGCCCCCATCTTGTTGAGTTCCGATGTGATGGCGGAGAGCCTGTCGCTTTCTTTGACCCTCAGCTCGCCCGCCCCCGTGATGATGCTCGTGCCGTTGGCCTGGGTGGCGGCGAGTACCAGCGCCGGGATCTCATCGACAAGCCGCGGTATGAGATCTTCATTTATCTCGAACGGCAGCAGCCCGGAACTTTCGGTCTCGATGTCCGCGACGGGCTCGCCGGAAACATCTCTCCGGTTGGTAAGAATGACCCTCGAATTCATTTTCTTGAGCACTTCCAGTATGCCGTCCCGGGTCGGGTTGACGCCGACGTTGCGTATCCTGATCTTTGCCGATCTTGAAACCGCGGCCAACACCAGAAAAAACGCGGCTGAAGAGATATCTCCGGGAATAGTTATGTCCAGTTTGCTCAGTTTGGCAGGGCCTCTTACGGAAACTTTCAGGCCGTCTACCGTGATGTCCGCGCCGCGCGCCTTGAGCATCCTCTCCGTGTGGTCGCGCGACCTTACGGGTTCGGTGACGCTGGTCACGCCATCAGCGGCGAGGCCCGCGAAGAGCACGCAGGATTTTACCTGGGCGCTCGCGACAACGCTTGAATAGTCCAGGGGTTTCAGGCCCGGCGTACCCGCTATCTCGAGCGGCAGAAAATTGCCCTCTCGGGCCGAGATCTTCGCGCCCATTCTCGAGAGCGGCTCTATGATTCGCTTCATCGGCCTCTTTGAAAGGCTTTCGTCTCCCGTAAAACGGGACGCGAAACTCTGGGCGGCGAGTATGCCGGAGAGCAGCCTTACGGTCGTGCCGGAGTTGCCCGCGTAAATGTCGCCGGCGGGCTTTCTGAGGCCTTTTGACCCGGCGCCTTCCACGGTGAGCGTGGAGCCGTTCTTTGATATTTTCACTCCCATATCCTGGAACGCTTTCACGGTCCTCAGGCAGTCCTCGGCATCGAGGTAGTTTTTTATGACGGAAGTGCCGCTCGCCACGGCGGAGATGATCACGGCCCTGTGGGTAATGGATTTATCCGCGGGCACCGAGATCTCGCCTTTCAACTGCTTGACGGGTTTAATTGTCCAGTCCATGGGGCGTTCGGACTATTTCCTCGCTTAGCGTTAAAAGAAAACTGCTAAGCCTTTCTCCTTAAGTATTTTCAACTCTCGCTTTTAGTATTTAGAAGTTTTTGGCGGGCCAGTCTTGATCTTTCAAATATTATTTCAAGCGCCGCTGGATCGTTTAGTTTGGTTTTTACGGCTTTGAGTCCGGCCACGAGCTTATCTATAGACTTCGAAACTTCTTTCTTGTTCGCTCCGCAGATCGAGGCCCAGTCGGCGGGGTTGGAATCCGCGACCCTCGTAATGTCTTTAAAAGAGCCGGCCGCGAGAGAGGACAGCGCGGGGATGGCTTTTGACAGCGCGCCCGCCAGGCCGGACATACCGAAGGCCAGTACGTGAGGAAGATGGCTGACCAGGGCGACGGCCCGATCATGCGCCTCTGGAGACATCTCGATTATTCTCCCGCCGGCGTCCCGCCACATCTTTATCACCGCGCCCGAGGCTTTGCTGTTAGAGTTCTTTATAACGGCTACCGCCGCCCCCTCGTAAAGGCCGGCTCTTGCCGCGCCTATGCCAGATCTTTCCGAGCCGGCCATAGGGTGAGCGCCGATAAAGACAGCGGTAAGCGGCAAGCGGTAAGCGGTAAAAACTTTTTCCACTTCCTTAATGACCGACCCCTTGACGCTGCCTGCATCGGTTATTACCGCGCCGGGTTTTATGAAGGGGAGTATTTTTTTTACCAGCCCGGCCGTAAGGTGGACGGGTGTGCATATGACTATTATGTCGGCGTCCTTGACTCCATCTTTGATATCCGTACTGAACGCGTCGACCGCCCCCATCTTTTTGGCGGCCTTGAGTTTAAGGGTATTCCTGCCGACGCCGGTTACAAAATACTTGCCTCCGGCTTTTTTTCTTAAGGCGAGCCCGAGCGAACCGCCTATGAGCCCGGCGCCGATTATCGATATTTTTTTCATATTTCCTTTATTATCCCTCGCCCCTGTACGGGGAGAGGGTCCGGGTGAGGGAGGATTAATGCTTTGACTATCTTAGCCCCTCATCCTCACATTCTCCCCAACAAGGGAGAAGGAAAATATACGTTAGATGTTCCTTCCCACCGCGCCGGCCAGGACCTTCAGCTCCTGCATCAATTTCGCGAACTGTTCCGGCAGCAGGCTCTGGGGGCCGTCCGAGAGTGCCTCTTCGGGCCTCGGGTGCACCTCGAGTATGAGCCCGTCCGCTCCCGCGGCGACCGAAGCTTTCGCCATAGCGGCGACGTGTTCTCTTATGCCTATCCCGTGCGAGGGGTCGACTACCACCGGGAGGTGCGTCGCTTTCTTGAGAACGGGCACCGCATTGAGGTCCAGGGTAAAACGCGTGGCGTCCTCAAAAGTCCTTATGCCCCTCTCGCAGAGTATCACGTTATAGTTTCCCTGCGACATTATGTATTCGGCGCTCAGCAGCAGCTCTTTTATCGTGGTCGCCATTCCCCTCTTGAGGAGCACGGGCTTTCTCTGTTTTCCGGCTTCTTTGAGGAGGTCGTAATTCTGGACGTTCCTCGCGCCTATCTGTATGATGTCGCAGTATTTGCCCACGAGCGCCACCTGGGAGGTAGTCATCGCTTCGCTGACCGTGGGCAGCCCGGTGCGCTTTTTAACATCCGCGAGGTATCTGAGGCCTTTTTCTCCGAGCCCCTGGAAAGTGTAGGGTGAACTTCTGGGCTTGAAAGCCCCTCCGCGGAAAATGACGGCGCCGGCTTCCCTTACAGCCCGGGCGGTCTCGAGGGCTATTTCCCTGGTTTCAATGGCGCACGGCCCCGCCATTATAACTACGGTCTTGCCGCCGATCTTAATGCCCGCCGCATTCACTATGGTGTTCTCTTTCTTGAACTCGCGGGACGCGAGCTTGTAGGGTTTTTCTATCTCGCTGATGTGGTCGACGGACTCCATCGCCTCGAAAGTATCGCGGTAGCGCTCGGCCCGTTCACCTATCATGCCGATTATGGTCACGTCCACCCCGCGGGAGACGTGCGGCCTGTAACCGAATTTTTTGATCTTTTTTATGACCCTGTCCACTTCTTTTTTGCTCGACCCGCTTTTCAAGGTAAGTATCATTGATCCTCCGGATTTTCAGTTCGACATTTTATTTTTCAAGTATTATCTTTACCGCGTCGAGGAACATCCTGTTCTCCGCCGGCAGCCCGATGCTGACCCTCACGAAATTAGGGAAATCGTATTCATCCATCGCGCGCACTATCACGCCCAGCCGCAGGAGTTTTTCAAAGGCCTCCCTGCCGGAAAAAGGCTTTATCTCCATGAGGATGAAGTTTGCCGCTGAAGGGATATAAGAGATCCCGAGCTTCTTGAGTTCGCCGTACAGGAAGGCTTTTTCCTTCTTGACGAGCTCCGTGCCTCTTTTTACCTGCGCCGGGTCAGCGATGCTCGCGACGGCCGCCGCCTGGACGAGGGAGTTGAGGTTGAACGGCGGGCGTATCCTGTCAATGTAGTCCACTATCTCTTCCGCGGCGAAACCGTAGCCCGCGCGGAGCCCCGCCAGGCCGTAGACTTTTGAGAAAGTCCGCAGAATTATCAGGTTCGGGTATTTTTCAAGATACGCCAGGGTCTCCGGGTAATCCTTCCGGGGCCTCGCGTACTCGTAATACGCTTCATCCATTATTATTAAAGGCGTAAAGCTGAGCGATTTGGAGCCGACGGTCTCCATCAGCCCGGCGAACTCCTGGTCCGTATTGTACGTCCCGGTCGGATTGTTCGGGTTGGCGACGAATACCGCCTTGGTGTTGCCGTTTACCGCGTCAGCCATTGCCTCGAGATCGTGTTTATAGTTCTTCATGGGAACGCTCACGACCTTGGCGTTCATTATGTTTCCAGCCATCTCGTAGCGTATGAAAGAGTGGTCCGAAACGACCACCTCGTCGCCCGGGCAGAAAAAGAGCCTCCCGAGGAGCTCTATTATCTCGTCCGAACCCGCGCCTACCATAATGTTGCCGGTTTTTACGCCGAATTTTTTTCCGATCGCCGCCTTCATCGCGAAGGAATTGGAATCCGGGTAGTAGAAGACATCCTTGAGCGCTTTCCTCATCGCTCCCGTCGCTTTTTTCGACGGCCCGAGCGGGTTCTCGTTCGAGGCGAGCTTTATGACTTTTTTCAAGCCGAGTTCGCGCTTGATGGTTTCCACGGGTTTCCCCGCGACGTAGGGTTCGAATCCCGCGCAGCAGGGCCGTATCAATTTTTCCATATCGATCTTCATTTTTCCCTCTGTGTATTTGTTTTTTTGCCTTTTGTCTTGAACTGTCTGCTGTCTTCTCTATTCCTGCCTTTTATTTTTCCCCGCCGTTATCAGTCCGCCCTAGGGTATGAACCGAGGACTTTGAGGAACACGCAGTTCTCTTTTAGTTCGTTCAAAGCCTCCTGCACGCCTTTGTCGGAGATGTGGCCCAGGAAATCCACGAAGAATATATATTCCCACGCCTTTTTCTTCGTGGGGCGGGATTCGATCTTTGTCAGGTTTATCTTGTGCTCCTTAAATGACATCAGCATGCCGTGCAGGGCCCCGACCTTGTCCTTAATCGAGAACATCACAGAGGTCTTGTCCTCGCCCGACGCTTCGGACGGGTTCCGGCCTATGACAAGGAACCGGGTATAATTTTCTTTGGAATCCTCTATACCGCCGGCAACTATCTCAAGGTCGTAGATGGCCGCCGCTGCCCTCGAACCTATGGCGGCGGCGCCTCTTTCGGCCGCGGCCCGCTTCGAGGCAACCGACGTGGACGACACCTCGATAACCGGCACGCCCGGCAGGTTTTCCTCAAGCCAGTTCCTGCACTGGGCGAGAGGCTGGGCGTGAGAGTATACTTTTTTTATGTCTTTTTTATTGCCGGTGCTCGAGAGCAGGCATTCCTCTATCTGCATGTTTATTTCCGAACATATAACGAGGTCGGATTCTATGAACATATCGAGCGTGTGGTTCACCACGCCTTCGTTCGAATTCTCGACCGGCACAACGCCGTAACCCGCGCGCCCCTTCTCGACTTCCGTGAAGACGTCGGCTATGGATTTTACGGGCGCGTAATCTCCGGAGGAACCGAAATTTTTCATAGCGGCTAAATGAGTGAAAGTCCCTTCAGGCCCGAAATATGCGACCTTGAGCTTCGCCTCGAGGCTCCTGCAGGCGTTGATTATCTCCCTGTAGATCGCTTCCACCGCCCCGGGCTCAAGCGGCCCCCCGTTGCGTTTGACTACACTCGAGATGATCTTTTTTTCCCTGTGAGGTATATAAAAATCCCTGCGCCCGCTCCTGATCTTAAGCTTGCCTACTTCCTGGACGAGTTTCGCCCTCGAGTTGAGGAGTTCCAGCAGTTTCGAGTCGGCCGCGTCGATTTTCCTTCGAAGGTCTTCGATTTCCATTGTCGCCTCTCAAGTTATACGCTATCAGTTGTAAATTGATCCCGTACTTTTCTTATAGCTTATGGCTTACAACATATGACTATTATTAGAAAATACCGTCAGCGACATTATCCGTGCCGGGATTTTATTTTTCCTGTACGAAAAAAAAAGTTCCGTTTCGTGGCAGGTGCAGCTGCCGCTTACGTTTATTTTTTCTATGCCGGCTTTCTTTAACTGCGCTACCGCTTCCCCTGCCAGGTCAAAATTCGTTTCCCCGGCCTTAAGCCGGAAAGCTTTCCTTATTTCTTCTCCTATGGCGTAGCAGCCCGCGCATATGTGGGGGCCTATCGAAGCCGATATCTCGCGCGCGGCGCAGCCGAAAGCGGCTTCGAAAAGCGCCGCCGTAGACGGAATGATGCCGTTTTGAAGGCCTCTCCAGCCCGCGTGCGCGATGCCGCAGGCTTTGCCTTTAACCCCGAAGAAGACCGGGAGGCAGTCCGCCGTAAATATCGCGACAGCCGTATTTTTTCCGGAAGTCACGAGCCCGTCCGCGCCTTTCAGGCACGTTCCGCCGTTCTCGATCCCAGCCGCGGCGGCGATATTACCGTGCACCTGCTCGGCTCGCACAAGGTCCTTTCCGTCAATATCGTTTAAAGAGCACACCGCGGCCCTGGCCGGCGCGTCTTTCATATCTCCTGAATGTTTCGTGGTAACGAGGTTGAAGAAAGGGAACTCATCATCATAAAAAAAACCGTCTTTAAATAGCCACATAATATTTCATCGCGAGCGGGGCCGTTGATCCTCTCCGCCGGGCCCGTGCGGGCTCATTTTTCAAAGAAACTGCTGTGCGCCGCGTCTTCGGTGCTTGTCTGGATGCCCCTGATGGTCAGCATCAGTTCTTCAGGATTTGTCGCCGCGTTCAAGGCGTCTTCGAGTTTGATCTCACCGCTCTGAAAGAGTTTTATCAGCGCCTGGTTGAACGTCTGCATACCGTAATACTGCCCGCCCTTCATCAGGCTCACCACTTCGCTCAGGTTATTTTCCTCTATCATTTTCTTGACCAGGGGCGTCACGACAAGCACTTCCACCGCCGGCACCCTGCCCGTCCCAGAAGCGTGGGGCAGGAGCCTTTGGGAGATCACCGCCTTCAGCGTATCCGCGAGCAACACCCTTATCTGGTCGTGCTGGTGAGGCGGGAACAGGTCGACCATGCGGTTCACGCTCTGCGATGCGTTCACCGTATGGATGGTCGAGAGCACCAGGTGCCCCGTCTGGGCGGCCGTGATGGCCGTGGCCACCGTCTCGAGGTCACGCATCTCGCCTAGCAGTATCACATCCGGGTCCTGGCGGACCACGTTCTTGAGCGCGTCGATATAAGTGAGGGTGTCAAAGCCCAGTTCCCTCTGGCTGACTATGGACTTGACGTCTCTATGGATGAACTCTATGGGGTCTTCGATGGTAATGATGTTGGCCGAGCGCGTCGTGTTGATGTGATTGATCATCGCGGCGAGCGTGCTGGATTTTCCGCAGCCCGTGGTCCCGGTGACGAGGACGAGGCCCCTCTGGTTGTCGGCTATCTGGGATATCACCGGCGGCAGCTTAAGCTCGGCTATCGTCGGGATCTTTACAGGTATGATGCGCATCGCCATATTTATCATGCCTCTCTGCCTGAAAATATTTATCCTGAACCGGCCCAGGTCTTCGTCAAAAGTATAGCCCAGGTCGACCTCGTGGCGCAGCTTGAAAGCCAGTTTCTGCTCATCGTTCATAAGGGCGTTGGAAAGCACCGCCATCTCCTCGATGCTTACTGTCTTTTTCATCGGCGAGAGCTTCCCGTCGATGCGCAGGACGGCGGGGCTGCCGGACCTGAGGTGCAGGTCGGATGCTTTTTTTTCGATCATTTCTCTCAACAGCGGTTTGATGTCCATTTTGGCTCCATCGGTTCGATTTGAAATTTTAATATTCGGGACATTCTATTTTAGTTTCTGCGACCGCCAGTAAGTGTAGGCCGGCCTGTTGAAATCGATCTTGCCCGCTTTTTCTCCCGGCTCTGATTTTTCCTGCGCGGGTTTTTTCATCTGCCTGCGCACGGGAAATCCGGTGGCGATCACGGTGATCTTGATCCTGTCATCGAGGTTCGGGTCTATGACCTGGCCGTAGAAAACGTGCGCCTCGGAAGAGACGGCTTCCTTGATGAGCGTCATTGCTTCCCTCACTTCCATCATCGAAGTCGAGCGGTTGCCGGTTATGTTGACGAGCACTCCCTTGGCGCCCTCGACGGAGATGTCGTCGAGCAGCGGGCTCGAGATCGCGCGTCTGGCCGCCTCTATGGCCCGCGTTGGGCCCGAGCTCTCGCCTATCCCCATCAGCGCTTCGCCCGCGCCCTGCATAATGGTCCTGACGTCCGCGAAGTCGACGTTGATCTCGCCGGGCGTCGTGATGACGTCCGATATCGCCTGCACCGCCTGCCGCAGGACGTCGTCAACTATCCTGAAAGCATCTTCTATAGGGGTCTTATCGTCGACTATCGTGAACAGTTTTTCGTTGGGTATGACTATGAGCGTGTCCGTGAAATTGCGGAGGTTCTTTATGCCTTCCTCGGCCTGCAGCAGCCTTATCCTGTGCTCGAACTCGAAGGGCTTTGTAACGACGCCCACGGTGAGGATACCCAGCGACCTCGCCACGGAGGCAATTACCGGCGCCGCGCCCGTACCCGTCCCCCCGCCCATGCCGGCGGTGATAAATACCATATCGGTGCCCTGGAGCATCTCCTGGATCCTCTCCCGGCTCTCCTCCGCCGCCTGTTGGCCTATGGTCGGGTTGCCGCCTACGCCGAGGCCTCTCGAGATCTGTTCGCCGATCTGGATCCTGACCGGCGCCACTGAACGCCGGAGCGCCTGGACGTCGGTATTGAGCGTGATGAATTCTATCCCGTGGATGCCGGCCGCTATCATCCGGTTTACCGCGTTCGAACCGCCGCCGCCTACGCCCACGACTTTCAATACCGCCGGGTGTTCCCCGTGTTCATTCGCGATTTTTATTCTTATCATTTTTACCCCTGCAAAAGTAAGCTGTAAGTTATAAGTTTTAAGCCATAAGAAAAGGCAAAGTCAATTGCTTAAAAAAGAAGTTCTCCGGTGATTTTTCTTACAACTTAAAACTTAGAGCTTATGACTGTCTTAAAACGATGTCTCGAACCAGTCCTTCATTTTTCTCATCCAGCCCGGGCCTTTTGAGGGCCTCTGGTTTCCGAACCCGGAGCCGAACCCCTGGGAACCCGAAATGCCCGAACGCAGCAGAGCTACTGCCGTGGAAAAAGAAGTGTTGCCTATAACGTCTTCCGGACCCGCGGCGATGTCCTGCGGCAGGCCTATCCTGGTGGATGAATTGAGCGCCTGTTCGGCCGCCTGCACGATGCCTTCAAGCCTGGCGCCGCCGCCCGTGATGATTATCCCGCCCGGGACGATGGCGTCCGCGAGGCTCGACTGCCTTATCTCTTCTTCGATGGTAACGAATATCTGGTCAAGCCTCGGCTGAATTATCTCGACGAGCTGTTTGCGAGTGGATTCCCGTATCGTGCGGCCGTCTACCGCCATAAAATCAAATTTGCCGTCGGCCTTTAGGAGGCTCCCCATCGCTATCCCGTATTTTTCCTTTATGTCCTGGGCGACCGACAGGGACGTCCTCAGCGAGTGCGAGATGTCGCGCGTGATATAATCCGAACCTACCTGCAGTTCCTTTGAAAATCTTATGCTCCCCTCGGTATAGATGGCGAGGCCCGTCGTCAGGCCGCCGAAATCGATCAGCAGGCAGCCCAGCTCTTTTTCTTCCTGGGTTATCACGAGATCGCCCACGGAGAGGAGCCCGTAAACCGGCTCGACCACCTCGAAGCCCGCCTGAGCTATGGCCTTGTAGATGTTCGACAAGTGGCTGGATGAACCCGTCAGTATGTGCACGTCGACTTCCAGAAAATTGCCTTCCATTCCCACGGGATTCGGCACCCCCCGCTGGTGGTTAAGCGAGAATTCCTGGGGTATGGTGTGGAGTATCTCCCTGTCGGGGGAAAGCCTGATGGTCTTGGCGTTCTCAACGGCGCCGGAAACGTCTTCGGCGGTGATCTCCTTGTCCGTGCGGGAAATGTTGATGGCCCCGCGCGCGTTCATCGATTCTATGTGGCTTCCGCGCAGCCCGAGGTAGATCTGGCGGACGGTCTCCTGCGCCTGCTCCTCGGCCTGTTCTATGACTTTCCGCACGGCATAAGAAGTTTCCGAGAGGTTGATCACGACGCCGCCCTTTACCCCGCGGCAAAGGATCCTGGCGCCGCTGAGCACTTCAAGCGCTCCGGTTTCTTCAGATAGGCGGCCTATAACGCAGCACACCTGGCTGCTGCCTACGTCGAGCCCTGCGATGATGTCCGATTTTGCCATTTTAACCTCTTTTTTTTATGATTAAGGCAGACTTTGAATGCTTAATTTCCCGACACTACAGCTTGATACTCGTCATAAGCTGCGCTTTCTTAGGCTTAACTATTATCCTTCCGTTGTCAAAAAAACAAAGGTTGACGTATTCTACCGGGCCCAGCCTCTCGCCGGCGTCGAAGAGCACCTGGTTGAGCTTGCTTAATTTCGGCTTGATCTTGTCTTCGTCCGCGCCGCCCCAGTAGATCTTCATCCCGTCGTCGAGTTCAAAGCTCACGTTGCCGGCCGGCTCGGAAAAAAATCTTACGATCTTCGGGTATAACTCCTTGGATCTCGGGGCGAATACTTTTATAAAATTCAGTATTTCTTTCCGGCCGTCCTCGTCCTGGGCGTTTATCTCGGGCATCGGCTTCCTGGCATAGAGGCCCCTCAGGGGAAAGGGCTTGTTCTCGTAGTCGAGGCCGAACCGCTCGCCTCCTATCCTGGTAAAGGCCACGGGCTCGCGTTCCTCGAAACTGATCCGTATCGCCTGCCAGGTACGCCTGACGCTCAGCTTTTTCAGTTCCGGCTTGCACTGGCGGAGATTTTCCTCCGTCGCTGAAACCGGGGCCGCGAATAGGTTGTCGCCGGGCCGGAACGGGATCAGCGCGGAGATCTCGCTCGACGAAATGTTTTTCCCGCCTCTTATGTCGATGGTCTTTATCTTGAAACAATCGGAACAGAACAAAAAATTGCTCAAGAAATGGTAGCCGAAAAAAAGCAGGAAACCCGCCAGGCACACGACCGCAAAGAACTGGGAAGCCTTGTATACCTTCTGCCTCCGTTCGTACTTGAATTTGTAACGGAGGACGACGTTCCTTCGCTTGTAAGTTACCGGTTTTAAGCCGCGGCGTTTTTTCATATTTTCATTTTTGCGCCAGCGAATACCTGATGATCTCAAGGATCAGCCCGCCGAAACTGAGGCCGGCGGCGCGAGCCTCGTCCGGCAGCAGCGAGGTTTCGGTCATCCCCGGGATGGTGTTTACTTCCAGCACCCACGGGAGGCCCTTTTTATCTATGATTATATCCACCCTCGAGACCGCCCTGCAGCCGAGCGCGTTGAAAGTCCTTACGGCCAGCTCCTGAGCGTTCTTGACCACGGCCGCCGGCAGGCGGGGCGGGATTATGTGCCTGGATTTGCCTTTTTTGTACTTGGCTTCGAAATCGTAGAACTTGTTGTCCGGGACTATCTCCACCGCCGGCAGGGCTCTGCCACCGAGCACGCCTACGGTCAGCTCGGTGCCGGCGACATAATCCTCGACCACAACGCTGTCTCCCAGCCTGAAGGCTTTCTTGAGCGCCGAGGCCAGTTCCGCCCTGTTGCCGGCTATGGAAACTCCGATGGCCGAGCCCTGCGCCGCAGGCTTGACGACCGCGGGGAAACGCGATATCCTCGGGGGCTTTCCGCCTCTATAGGCGGTCTGCCAGCTGGGCGTCGGTATACCCGAGGCCTCGAATATCTTCTTGGAAAAAGCCTTGTCCATGGCGAGCGCGCTCGCGAGCACGCCGCAGCCGGAGTAGGGGATGCCCATTACGTCGAGCATACCCTGGACCGTGCCGTCTTCGCCCCAGGGGCCGTGAAGGACGTTATAAACGAAATCGATCTTTTTGGATTTTAGTTTGAAAGGTAGGTCGGGCCCCGCGTCGATGCCCGTGGCGTTGAATTTCAGCTTTTTCAGGGCCTTGAGAACAGCCCTGCCCGAGAGCAGCGAGATCTCCCTTTCGGCGGACCTTCCGCCGTAGAGGACTCCGATTCTCTTGCCTTTTAGCCAGCCGCTTACATCCATTTTATTCCCTGAGCCTGCCGCGCCTTCTATTCGCCTCGAATTGAAGACCGTCGACATGCCCTCCGTATATTTAAACACCTTTTAAGAAGCGTAAAAAAAAACTTTCACTGCCCGGCGAGTTTGATCTCGAGCTCGAGCTCTATGCCGGATTTTTCCTTGACTTTCTGATGCACCGCGGCGATGAGAGCCCTGACGTCGGACGCCTTTGCGCTGCCTTTATTCACTATAAAATTCGCGTGCTTCGGCGAAACCTCGGCCCCTCCGAATTGCAGGCCCTTGAGCCCGCAGGCCTCTATGAGCCTGCCTGCGGAATCTTCGGGCGGATTCTTGAAGATGGAGCCCGCGTTCCAGGTGCCGGCGGGCTGGCGTTCTTCACGACGGCGCAGGAGCTCCGCAATTTTATTTACAATATCATTTTTGGGGGCCTTTTTCAAGTGAAAAACAGCCCCGAGGACTATCGTTCCTTCGAGGCTCGAAGTCCGGTATGAGAACTTTATCTTTTCCCGGGCCAGGCGCCGCACCCTGCCGGAGGCCGCGAGTATTTCCGCGCTTTTGAGGGTGTCTTCTATCCACCCCAGGCTCGTGCCGGCGTTGGAGATGAGAGCTCCCCCGACCGTCCCGGGAATGCCCGCGAGGCACTCGAGGCCCGAGAGCTCTTTGTCGGAGCAGTCGCTGACAAGGGCAGCCAGACGGACCCCGGCCCCGGCGTAGAGCGTTTCCCTGCTGAACCGGTATTCGCAGAAATCCCCGGTAAGCCTCGCCACTATCCCGTCGAAACCCTTGTCGCCGAACAGCACGTTGGAGCCGCCGCCGAGCACGTAGAAAGGAAGCTTTTTTTTAAGGGCGAAACTATAGATCTTTTGGAGTTCGGTCACGGTCGCGGTCTCGGCAAAATACGCCGCCGGGCCGCCTATGCGGAAGGTCGTGTGGTTCTTGAGCGGCTCATTGATCTTGAGGCGGGAAACGATCTTTGATATCTCTTCCGTCAGATCTGTTTTAATAGTTCTTCTCCTTGTTTCCACACGTCGCCCGCGCCCAGGGTCAGCACTATGTCGCCAGGCCTCAGCTCTTTGGCCAGCATTTCGACGCCGCAGAAAGGTTCGGCGCTGCCGCCGTCCGCCTTGATGGCGTCAAGGATCAGCCCGCTCGTCACCCCGGGTATTGGCTCCTCTCCCGCGGCATAGATATCCAGTATCTTTATCTTGTCCGCGGCGCCGAAGGCCTTGCCAAACTCCCCGTAAAGATGGGCGGTGCGCGAATACCTGTGGGGCTGGAACAGCACCACCAGCCTCCTGGAAGGCCAGTTGCCTTTCACGGCGGAGATAGTCGCTCTCACCTCGGTCGGGTGGTGCCCGTAATCGTCGATCACAAGCACGCCGTTCTTTTCGCCTTTTATCTCGATGCGCCTACCCACGCCCGCGAACTCGTTGAGGGCCCGGGATATCTTTTCGAATGGTATGCCGAGTTCCACGCCGACGGCTATGGCCGCGAGGGCGTTGAGCACGTTGTGGCTGCCGGGAACTTTAAGCGAGACCCTACCGAGAGCTGCGCCTTTTTTATAAACCTCGAACGAAGTCGCGGAGTCTTTTTTCACGACGTCGCCGGCCGTATAGTCGGCCTTGCCGTTAAAACCGTAGGTCGTGTAAGGCCGCCTGATCTTGGGCAGTATCTCAGCGACGTTCGCGTCGTCGGAACAAAGGATGGCCATGCCGTAGAACGGCACCCTGTTGACGTGTTCGACGAACGCGCGCTTGATGTTATCTATGGTGCCGTAATAGTCGAGGTGGTCGTTATCTATGTTCGTGACGACGGCCAGGGTGGGTGAAAGTTTAAGGAAAGAACCGTCGGACTCGTCGGCCTCGGCCACGAGAAAATCGCCTTTGCCGAGCTTTGCCCCGCTTTTTATGTTCTTGAACCTCCCGCCTATGACCATCGTCGGGTCGAGGCCTCCCTGTTCCAGCACTATGGAAGTCATCGAGGTCGTCGTGGTCTTGCCGTGCGTGCCCGCAATGGAGACCGTGTACTTGAGCCTCGCCAGTTCCGCTAGCATCTCGATCCTGGGTATCACGGGTATTTTGTTTTTTTCCGCCTCGACGACTTCGGGGTTAGTCCGGTGCACAGCGGTGGACGTTACCACGACGTTCGCCCCGGCAATATTATTCGCGGCGTGGCCCGTAAAGATCTTCGCCCCGAGCTGTTCCAGATGTTCGGTGACCTCGGTCTTCTTGAGGTCGGAGCCCGAAACCTTGTAGCCGAGCTGCAGCAGAACCTCAGCTATCCCCGACATTCCCGAACCGCCTATGCCAACGAAATGAATGTGCCGGATCTTTTTAAACACCCGATACCTCTCGATTGAATAGATTATTTACCGCGTTGCCGCGGCCGCGCTTTTTTTTGCGCTGCTTTCGGGCCGTCCTTTCCGTGATCCATCAAATCTCGCCCGCGGCAGCGGGCGCCCCGGCCCTGGCGATCTTACCGTTGATGGCTCCGAGAGCCGCGCCCAGGATCGCCGTCGACAGGAACGCTGAGAGCGCGCTGGCCGGATTACGTTCCATCAGCAGCACAACCGTCGGCAACATCACAACGATCACCGTCAGCATGCCCGCGAGCCAGTATTTCAGTCTCACGTTGAGGAATGAAATGACAACGCTGAGCGCCATCCAGTGAAACAGGCTGGCAAATTTAACCGGCAGATGCGCGCTCGAAATTGATATCCCGATAAGGCCTATCAGGCCTATCGCGAAGCCGGACAACACAGCTTTGCCGATAATTTTCAGCGTATCGCCGGAATAGCTTGCGTCTTCGCCCAACTCTTCAGCCGCCAGCCCGTTAAAATATCCCACTACCATCCCCAGAAATCCGTTAATGAGGACTATGTTAATGATTATGTACTGAAGGGTCTCTCCCTGATATCTAGAGATAGTGGGCAAGAGCACCGGCACGGCGAAAATTTCCGACAATACCAGCCCCTTCAACCATCCGGCCTTAAAATAAGTATATGAAACTAACAGGCTTAAACCCGTCCAGAAACAAAAATAAGCAAGGACCTCGTAGATTGCCAGGCCTTTAAAAAATATGATCAACGAAGCCAAAATTCCCACTAGCGCGCCCACTACCAATGCGTATCTGAATTTTTTCACGGCTCCCCCCCCGCGTCACTATAATATTACGGAATTTGCCGGAGAACCGCTGGTCCGGCAACACACATCTTTCGATAAGGATCCCCTCGCGTACAATCGCGCGGTTTGCGCGTTCATCGCTGAACGGCCCGTCTTCCCGCAAGAGGCCGCCGGGTTATTTCAACCGGTTCAACCGATCCGCACGACGGCTTTGCGTATTTTCACTTTATTTCCCGCCGTATCTCGCAGTCACCGTAGTGACTATGCCGCCCCTGGGATTAAATACAAGCTCTATGGTCATAGACCTCGGCTTGGCGGCCTTTACGAGGTCGGCCAGTATGCGGTTAACAACGCTCTCGTGGACCATCCCGACCATGCGAAACGACTGCAGGTAGTATTTCAAAGATTTAAGCTCTATCACCACGCCGCCCGGGACGTAAACTATCCTCAGGGCCGCGAAATCCGGCAGGCCCGACCAGGGGCAGAGGCAGGTAAACTCGTCCGTCTCTATCTCGACATCGATCTTCCTGCCCCTGTACTCGTAGGGCATGGTCTCGATGAGTTCCGGGGATATCCTGGAAAAAACTGTTTCGGTACTTTTGAGCTTTGTTTTCATTTTCACCTTTCTTTGCCGTTACCGATGCCGCATCGGAAACGGCTAATGAACGATAAATATCATTATTCCTTTCCTGACCATCATTACGGCGATAGAAGCGATGATGAGGTCGGCCAGCTTTGAAAAAGTCTTTGAACCCGCTTTTCCCAGAAGGTTGTATATGCCCTTGGAAAATACGAATATCAGCGCGGTGAGCAGTATGTTGAGGATAAGAGCGAAGACCGTCATCGAAGCGCCGTGCTGGTCCAGAAGCAGAATGGTCGTGGTCAGCACCGCGGGCCCCACTATCAGGGGAACGCCTATCGGCACAGCGCCCACAGAGTCGGGGTCAACGGCGTATCTTTTCTTTTCCATCGAGACCATATCGTTGAGCGATATCACGAAAAGGAGGGTCCCTCCTGCTATCATGAAATCGGCGACCGATATTCCCAGGAGGCTCAGCACGATCTTGCCGAGAAAGAGGAACGAAAGCGCCACGATCACGGCGGTGATAGTGGACTGAAAAATTATCTTGTTGACCCTTTCTTTCTCAATGTCTTCGGTCAGGCTGAGAAAAAGCGGAAGAACGCCTATGGCGTCAACGGCCACGAAGAGAGGCACAAAACAGAGGAGAAATTCTTTCATTTCAGGCTCCGGACGAAAATAGCGAACTATAAATTAAAATTACACGCCGATATCAGAAAATATTCAGCTCGGCGCTTGATCGAAAACTATATCACCTGAAGCACGGCGAATTTGAGATATTCGGTCTCGGGCATGGAGATCAGCACCGGGTGGTCGCGCGACTGCGAGTGGACCTCGAGCACTCTGACGTTCTTACCGGCCTCGGCCGCGGCTTGCGTGAGCATTTTTCTGAAATCTTCGCGGCCCATATGGTGCGAGCAGGAAGAAGTAGCGAGTATGCCGCCCGGCGAAAGGGCCTCGAACGCCAGGGTATTGATCTTAAGGTAGACCCTGTAACCCGCGTGAAAATTCTTTTTGCTCTTTATCAGCCCGGGCGGGTCGATATTTATTATATCAAATTTACCGCTTTTTTCTTTCAGGGCGCCGAGATATTCGATCGCGTCGGCGCACTCGGAGTTGAAGTTCTCTATGCCGTTGAGCGCGGCGTTCTCCCTGGCGAGCCCCAGGGCGTTCTTGGAAGAATCCACCCAGAAGACGTTCTTCGCGCCGGCGCCGGAGGCGTAAATGCCGAAAGCGCCCGTGTGGCAGAAACAGTCGAGGAAGCTTTTGTCCCCGCAGTATTTGGCGAGCGCTTCCCTGTTCTCCCGCTGGTCGAAATAGAACCCGGTTTTCTGGCCGCTCTTGAGGTCCGCGTGGAACTTCACCGCGCCTTCTTCAACGGTGACTTTATCGGGGACGTCTCCAAAAAGCAGCTCTATTTTTTCCTCGAGCCCTTCGAGCGCTCTCGAGGAGGCGTCGTTCCTCGCTATAATGCCTTCGCACTGGAAAACTTCTTTGAGCGCAGCAATGACGGCTTCCCTGTTCTTCTCGAGCCCCGCGCTGAGGAACTGGACCGAGAGGTATTTCCCGTATTTGTCCGCTATCAGGCCCGGCAGGCCGTCGGACTCGCTGAAAACCGCGCGGAAAGACTCTTGGCCCGGGAACAATCCCTGTCTGAACCGCAGGGCCTTTTGGAGCCGCCCGGTCCAGAATTTCGCGTCGACCTCAGTCCTTTCCCTCGAGAGCAGCCTGAAAGCTATGAGCGAGTGCGGATTGAAAAATCCCACGCCGAGAAAACCGCCCTTGCTGTTCGAGAGTTCCACCGTCTCGCCTATAGCCGGCTGTCCGGATATCTTTTCTATCTCGTTAGAGAATATCCACTGGTGTCCCGCCAGGAGCCTCTTGTCTTCGCCGTACTTCAAAGTTACTTTTTCCATACTAAACTCCTATCCATCCTTTGACTTTCTTTTTCACTTCCAAATAGTTTTCCCGCGAGAGCGTGAACAGCGAAGTATTTCCCATTTTCTTTATCTCGTCCGTGAACGGCTGGGCGTTGTAACGCACGGTCGCGAGGACTTTTTTATCCGAGTTAAGGCACTCCATCAGCGCTTCCCTGAAAACACCGGACATGATCTCCATCGAACCTATCTCGTCTATGACTATGAGCTCTTTGCTCTTCAGCGCTTTCCGGAGCGCTTCGGCGCCGAGGCCTTCGAGCACTTCCGGGTCTACGCCGTACTTGTTTAGCTTGAGGAGGCTCTTCATACCTTTTTTCGCGAGCACTCCCTCCCTGCCGCTGAAAGTCTTGAGTAGGAAGCCGAGCCTCGAACCGTTCTCGGTGATCTCTTCGGTGTAAAAACCGCCTACCTGCCCCCAGACCGGCAGGCAGACTTCTTTAATGAGCGTTGTCTTGCCCGCGCCGGGTTTACCGGTTATGAAAAGGTTTTTAGTTGTCATTATTTTCCCGTAATAATATTAACGATTTACATCTTAAAAGCGCGGGGCTTTTTGCCCCTGCTCCCCTTTTAACTTTTCTTTGCCGCACCGCAAAGAAAAGTTACAAAAGAAACGGTGCCCCAGGGGCTATTCACTCAAGTGTTTCCTGCGGCTGTGGAACTCGGTTTCGCTGCGCTCAGCCTCAGGCAGTCCTCGCCGACTTCCCCGAAAACACTTTCCCTCATGGTCAGCCCAAGGGGGTGCAGGTCAAAACAACAAAATTATCACGAAAACTTTCTCACCGGCGTCGTTCTCCCCTCTTTTGTTAAAGAGGGGTCGGGGGAGTTCACTTCACAATCCAACTCCCCTTGCATCCCCTCTTTGAAAATAAAGAGGGGAAAAAATTTAGAAAGGACCGGGTCATTTAAATTGCGGGGGTTTTGTTTTTCTCAGTCCGAAATGGAAGCGCGTTGCTTCCACGATGCGCTCGCAGGCTTTGCCGTCGCCGTAGGGATTGACCGCCCGGGCCATCCGGCCGTAAACTTTCTTGTTCTCAAAAAGCGAGACTATGTTAGAAAATACCGTCTTCTCATCGGTGCCTATTATCTTTACTGTGCCCGCCGTTACCGCCTCCGGGCGTTCGGTGACGTCGCGCAGAACGAGCACGGGCTTTCCTATGGAAGGCGCCTCTTCCTGTATGCCGCCGGAATCAGTGATGACGAAACGGGAGAGCTTCATAAGGCCCGCCAGGTCCGGGTAATCGAGCGGGGGCAGGAGCATTATATTCTGCGTTTTACCGAGTATCCGCCTGGCCGGCTCCTGGACATTGGGATTCAAGTGAACTGGATAGACGAAGACGGCTTTCGGGAATTTGAGAGCGGCGCGTTTTATCGCCGTGAAAGCGTTCTCGAACGGCCGGCCGAAATTCTCCCTGCGGTGCGCGGTGATAAGCACGAGCGGGTAAGGAAGCTTAGCCGGTATTTCCGGGAATACTCTTTTGAGCGTCGGGTTGGTAAAGCCGTGCTTGCTCTGAAGTATCATATGCAGGGCGTCTATTACCGTGTTGCCCGTAACGAATATGCCGTCGGGGAAAATATTTTCCTTCAGGAGAGCCCTCTTCGAAGTGGACGTGGGCGCGAAATGGAGCGTGCAGAGGTCGTCCGCGAGCAGCCTGTTGGCTTCCTCGGGGAACGGCCTGTATTTGTCGTACGAACGGAGCCCCGCTTCCACGTGCCCTACGGGTATCTGCTGGTAGAAGGTCGAAAGCGCCGTGGCGAAAGCCGTGGTGGTATCCCCGTGGATCAGTACGAGATCGGGTTTTTCCTTTTCGAGCACGTCCTTCATCCGCAGGAGCGCTTCGCTGGTCACGTGATAAAGCGTCTGCCCGTCCTGCATAATGTTGAGGTCATACTCGGGCTTGATCCGGAACGTTCCGAGCACGTCGTCCAACATCTGCCTGTGCTGGGCCGTCACGCAGACCAGAGTTATAAAGTCTTTCTTGTACGCCTGGAATTTCTTGACCAGCGGCGCCATTTTTATCGCCTCCGGCCGGGTCCCGAATACAATCATTACTTTCTTTTTCACTCTTTTATTCTCCTAACCCGCCTAAGTGGAAAGTCTTAATCTTTGCTGAAGCCTTTTACCTTGAGCGCTTTTTCATCACTTAACAGCGGTATTTCCCTGACCTTGTCAAACAACTTCTGGAATTCCGGGGACACAATACTTAATTATCCCTGATTTCTAGTCAATATGTATCAATTTCAGCATTCTCTACGTTTTAAACTATTTATATCTTATGTCGCCTTACTTCAATTTCGGCGGCAGATAATTTTCGCCAGACACGATTTTTTTACCGGTTTTTTCTTCCAGATCTAACCTTGCTTTTTTGGCAATGCTACCGCCTTTTATTCCGGCGATCTTGTTTTTCTCCATTCCTTTCGCGTCATCGGTTTCGGCTATCTGCCTAGTTGAGAGTTCAGCTAGCGCCGTAAATATCAACTCTGCTTCGGTCATATGATCGCGTAGGTTCTGGCTTTTCAAGCCTTTTATATTTTTGTGTTCTTTTATGCTAACATCGGACCATTCCTGATGAATTATATTCGTGAGAATGGCGTATTCTTCTTCTTTGGTTATTTTGTGTTTACTCCAGTAGTCTGTTAGCTTATTCCTTGTTTCCTGCCCCATCATCCGCTGTTGGATCCATTTTGCGCTTCTGCCGTGTTTTTGCCAGTTTTCCCTTGCCCTGTTCAATGACTTTTCAGGGTCAGCCATTTCCTGCATTCTTTCATAGCCCACTTTCGCAAGCCACAGCTTGATCGGCTCCGCCTTTGGACTTGGTACAGACTGAATAAGCCTGAGCAGGATCTCGGGATTGGCAACATCTGTAAGTCTCATTTTGCCGTCTTCCGCCTGCAATTTCAACTGGTGACATTTTGTCACCACTTCACTTCCCTCCTTATTTAAGCGCTCTTTCAGCTTATTCCAGTATTTCCTGGCTTTTTTGAAATCTTTCTGCTGAATCAGAGCACCAACAATATCAACCACGGAAAAATACCAGGTTTCTTTTACCTCATCGTAAACCCTGCGAATCTTAAAATCTTCAAATACAGCCAATGTATTTTTCATGGTTTCCCCCTTTCATCCCATGTTTGAGCATCACATCAATATCGAAACTCTGGATACCCGTTTTCACGGGTATGACACATAAAGACATAACGCGCACTAAACCTTGCCCTTAAACACAGTCAACAAAATCGATCCAATCGAAAGCATCAGCGTAAAAATATACATAAGAAGCACGACCTCCCTGTGGGTCCAGCCGAAACGCAGGAGGCGGTGGTGTATGTGGTCCTTGTCCGGCTGCATCAGGCCCATACCCTGGCGCATCCTGCGGAAAATGGAGAGCGCGACGTCAAGGATCGGGAGCGCTACGACGACTATCGGAATGAAGAGCGCCATGACCGCGGTGGTCTTGAGCGTGCCTATCGTGCTGATGGAGGCGAGCAAAAAACCCAGGAACAGCGCCCCCGAGTCTCCCATAAAGACCTTCGCGGGATTGAAGTTGTAAATCAGGAAACCGATACAGGCCCCGGCGAGCGCGGCCGAGAGGACCGCGGCGAACATAAGCTGCCTGGAAAGCAATATTAGCTTAATGTCGCTCTGTAGAAGGGCTACCACGAAAAAAGTGCCGCCGGCGATCGCGACGATCCCCCCGGCGAGGCCGTCCAGGCCGTCGGCGAGGTTTATCGTGTTCATAAAACCTATTATCCAGAAGACGGTCACGATCTGGCCGACGATGATCGGGAACGTCACGAAACCGTTGAAGAGCGGGAGCGAAAGGCCCGAGATGCGGACTCCGTAGTCCATCGCTATGTAGGCCGCGATTATCTGCACGCAGAATTTGACGGGCGCGAGCACGGACTTCTTGTCGTCTACCAGGCCCAGTATGAAAACGAGGCTCCCCCCGAAGATGATACCGGTGAACTGCTTGAGCAGTTCCCCGGACCCGTAACCCAGCAGCGTCTTAAAGGAAGGGGCCAGCAGGTAAAGCAGCGCCATCGCCGAGAAGAAGCCGGCGTAGAGGCCTATCCCGCCCCAGCGGGGCAGCGGCTGACGGTGCACCTTGCGGGCGCGCGGGTAGTCGAGAACGTCGAATTTTTTCGCGAGCAGCATAGAAACGGGAGTGAAGACCGCGGTGCCCAGCAAAGCGAAAAGAAAAGCGAGGAAGTAGATCATATTAATGATATTTCAGTAACCTTTCATAAATATCAATTTTGAAGAAGGTTATTATTCAATAACAGCTCATATATACATTGCGCAACGATCTTATGCCCCTCCGGTGTCCAGTGTCCGGAAAATGCGTCAACGGGCCTGTCTTTGTGCTTTTCGTCCGGGTTAAAGAAAAGACAACTTATGCCTCCGCCTTCGGAAACACCTTGGAAAAACCATTTATCCTGATCAAAAGCAACAATAATGAATTTCGCGCCGGATTTATCACAGGTGGTTTTCATCTCCTTTAATATCGCGGCGGTGATTTTATTCTCTTCTTTTTCCTGCAAGCCGATGGAATTTTTTATTTCGTATAACAAAATTTTCGCGCAATCAATTAAGTATATATGATACCGGTCAGCCTTGACTATCTCCCGCGGAGTTGGAACGGGAACGCCTGTCATCACAAGAGAGCCATTTTGTAATATGTATTTTGATTTCGCGTAATCACGGAATGTTTCAAGGTTCCTTGAAATATCAAGCCCTAAAAACAATAAAATTACGATGTCAGGATTATACTTAATCCCTTCTTCTTTAAGCTTGAGAAGCATCTGATCATGCCCATAACCGCGGACCCCGAGATTTAATATTTCCGCGGACGGCAGCATCTCGCCGAGATAATAAGGAAAGATCTGGTTATCGTTATTTACTTCGCCGAAAACATAAGAATCGCCGATTATTGCAATCCTTTTTCTTTCCGGTATTTTTTGCAGTGTGAATTCTTTTGTTCCTCTGAAACCGTTCGAATTTGAATTGATCTGCTCGCCGCTTAAACCTTTCACGTTCCTTAAATTCGGCCTTAAGTTCCAACCTTTATTTTTATCATAATCGGCATATATATAAACTTCGTTACTTAAATCTCTATCCCCGCTTTTTATTCTTTCCTTATTGTGCGATAACCAATAATATCTCCAGCACGCGGATTCCGGGAAGCGCGGCCAGGGATTAGAAACATAGTTAATGCACCACCTGGAAGCTAATTCCAGCAAAATAAATATTACCGCAACAAAAATCGGCAATAGAAAGCATCTGCTTTTCTTCACTCTGTTTTATCCTGATGTTAGATCTGAGCTTGCCGCAACAGATTGCTGAAAGTTATTAATACAGCGGGAATTTCCTGCAGAGAGCGAGCACTTCGCCGTGTATATTTTTGAGTTCGGCTTCGCTGCCGGTGTTCTTGAGGGCCCGGACTATGAAGCCCGCGACCATCTCAATGTCCGCTTCCTTGAGCCCGCGCGTCGTTACGGCGGGAGTTCCTATCCTTATGCCGGAAGCTATGGAAGGCTTTTCCGGGTCGTAGGGTATGGCGTTCTTGTTGACGGTTATGCCGACTTTCTCGAGTATCTCCTGGGCGTCCTTGCCCTTAACGCCGAGCGGCCTCAGGTCCACCAGGAACATATGGCAGTCCGTTCCGCCGGATACGATCTTCAGGCCGCCTTTCTCGAGCGCCGCGGCGAACGCTTTCGCGTTGCTCATCACCTGCTTCTGGTAATCTTTGAACCCGGGTTTCAAGGCTTCTCCGAAAGCGACGGCCTTGGCGGCTATGACATGCATCAGCGGCCCGCCCTGGGTGCCGGGGAACACGGCCTTGTCCACCTGGGCGGCATATTTTTCGGCGCACATTATCATTCCCCCGCGAGGGCCCCTGAGGGTTTTGTGCGTGGTCGTTGTCGTAACATCCGCGTATTTGATCGGCGACGGGTAAAGCCCCGCGGCTATGAGCCCGGCGTAATGGGCGACGTCCGCCATTACCAGGGCGCCTACTTTATCCGCTATATTCCTTATGCGCTCCCAGTCCCATATGCGTGAATAGGCGCTCGCGCCGGTCACTATCATTTTTGGCTTGAACTCGGCCGCCTGGCGCTCCATCGCGTCATAATCTATAAGGCCGGTCGTCTCGCTTACCGTGTACGGTATTACCTTGTAGTTCTTGCCGGAAAAATTGGCCGGGCTGCCGTGGGAAAGATGGCCGCCGTGAGCGAGGCTCATACCCATAATGGTATCGCCTATATTTATGAAAGCCACGAACGCCGCGATATTGGCCTGCGCTCCCGAATGCGGCTGGACGTTGACATGCTCGCAGCCGAAAAGCTTTTTCGCCCTGTCCCGCGCGATATTCTCCGCCATGTCCACGAACTCGCACCCGCCGTAGTAGCGCTTGCCCGGGTAGCCTTCCGCGTATTTATTGGTAAGGCACGAGCTCTGCGCTTCCATTACCGCCTGCGACGTGTGATTCTCGGACGCTATGAGCTCGAGGGTATTTTTTTCGCGTTCCAGCTCTTTCTGGATAACTCCGTAGATCTCGGGGTCTTCTTTCTGCAGGTAACTCATCTTAACATTCTCCTTTATTCCAAATATTAAATTTCAAAAATTATACTTTTACGCAACATTTCTGAACTTTGACGTTTGAATTTTGATATTACGAAACACACTTCAGTATGTCTTGTTTGGGGAGGCAGCCTTCCCTTATTACCGTCCCGGGGAAATGCCTGACGTCGACTACCGTGGATTCCCTGCCGGTGCCGCACTCGCCGCAATCGATTATCAGCTCAACCTTTCCCTTGAAATATTTCGCCGCCTCGCCGCCCGTTTTGGCGCTGCGCCTGCCGGAACTGTTCGCGCTGGTCGTGAGTATCGGAAAGCCGCAGAACTTAAGGAGCGAAAGCACTATCTTAGAATCCGGTATGCGCGAGCCTATATCGGTCCTGCCGCCGGAAACTATGCGGCCGAGCTCCGTAGTCGAAAGAACCAGCGTTAACGGCCCCGGCCAGAATTTCTTTATGAGCTTACCGGCTTTTTCGGGTATCTCCGCCAGCAGTCCCAGCGAATTTACTTCGGGGGGCATCAGTATGAGAGGCTTCCTGAAACTGCGCCCCTTGAGCGAATATATCTTCTTCTGCGCTTGCGCCGAGAATGCACCGGCCGCGAGCCCGTAGACCGTGTCCGTTGGTATTACTATAACTCCGCCGGATTTCAAGACTTCGGCTGCCTGTCTAAGTTTCTCGGCTTCCGGCTTATTCTTATTTATTTTTAGGATTATCGTATGCATATCGATAAATCAAAGATCAAATAGCAAAGATCAAATACAGGGCGCTTCCTGAAAGATGCCGTATCTTTGAAATTTGATCTTTGATATCAACTCCGGTACGACGCGTTTATTTTTACGTAATCGAACGAGAAATCACAGGTATAATACGTGTCTTCGCTTTTCCCCTGTTTTAAGTCGATCGTAATGCCGACTACTTTCCGCTGGAGTATCTTTTTCGCTTCCGGCTCGGAAAAAACGGCGGGCATCCCGTTCCTGAAAACGAGGATATTGCCTATAAAAATATCAGTCCTGTCGGGGTTGAACTTTACGCCCGCCCTGCCGGCGGCGGCGATTATCCTTCCCCAGTTGGCGTCGTTGCCGAACATGGCTGTTTTAACAAGGGGCGAGGTCGCGACCGTCTCGGCTATCTTTTTAGCGGCAGCGGCGTTCGAGGCGTTCTTTACTTTTATCTCCACCAGCTTTGTCGCGCCTTCTCCGTCCGCCGCCATCATCCTGGCAAGCTCAACGCAGACGTATTCCAAGGCCCGCGAGAATTTTTTATAGCCGGGGGTGCCTTTCTTTATCTTTTCGTTTGCCGCCACGCCGTTGGCAAGCATAAGCACGGTATCGTTAGTAGACGTGTCGCCGTCAACCGAAACCCTGTTGAAGGACTTCTCGACCGCCCCTTCAAGCGAGGCTCGCAGGACGTCCCTGTCCGCCAAAACATCCGTAAGAATGAAAGCGAACATAGTCGCGTGCGGGGCCTTAAGCGCCGGATGCATCATACCCGAACCTTTTGAGACGCCCCAGACCACTACCGGTTTACCTCCGACAAATATTTTTTTTGACACTATTTTTGGTTTTGTATCGGTTGTCATAATGGCCCTGGCGGCGGCAAGCTCGTCCGATCTTCCCGCCATGACCTTTAACGCGAGCTTATCTATGCCCATAATGACATTGACCATCGGCAGGAACTGCCCGATGACGCCGGTTGAGGCGACCAGTGTTTCTTCCGGCCTTATGCCAAGCTCTTCGGCGACAAGAGAGCACTCGAACGCGGCGTCTACCATCCCTCTTTTGCCGGTCGAACAGTTCGCTCCGCCCGAGTTGGCGATTATCACCTTTGCCGTATCCGCGGACTTTTTAAGATTTTTCATGCTCACTAAGACAGGCGCGGCTTTAACAAGATTTGAAGTGAACATTCCGACACAGGCGCACAGGGTATCCGAACAAAATATCGCTATATCGTTCTTGTCCCTGTTCTTATATATCCCGCATTTTACGCCGTTGACCAGAAATCCCTTGGGAAGCATAATTACTCCAGTGATAAGTGGTAAGTTGTAAGCAGCCTTATAGCACGCACGGTTACACCAGCCCGTCTTTTTCGTCAAAACCGAACATTATGTTCATATTCTGCACGGCCTGGCCGGAGGCGCCCTTGACGAGGTTGTCTATGGCGGAAACTACTATGAGCCTGCCCGTCCGCTCGTCTACCTTTAGGCCTATGTCGCAGAAATTAGTCCCCGTTACGTCCATTATGCCCGGGAGCTTGCCTTCGGGCAGTATCCTGACGAAAGGCTCGCCTTTATAAAAATCTTCGTACAGCTTTTGTATATCCGCGGTGGAAACTTTTTTTGAAAGATCGGCGTATATCGTCGAAAGCATTCCTCTTTCGATGGGTATCAGATGAGGGGTGAAGGTCAGGGTTATTTTTTCACCCGCCGCTTTCGAAAGTTCCTGTTCTATCTCGGGTATGTGCCTGTGCGAGCCGCCGATGTTGTACGGCCTGAAGTTCAGGTGCTCTTTGGCGAAATACTCGAGCGTAGATTTTCTGCCGGCGCCGGAGACGCCGCTTTTCGAGTCTATTATTATGGACCCCTTGTCGATAAGCCCTTTTTTTATAGCGGGCAAAAGGCCGAGTATCGCCGTTGTCGGGTAACAACCGGGGTTGGCGATGAGCGCGGCGTTCTTTATTTCTTCCCTGTAAACCTCGGGAAGGCCGTAAACGGCTTTCGCGAGCACCGGCCCGGCCGTGTGTTTTGCGCCGTACCATTTCTCGTACACCGCGCCGTCGTTTAACCTGAAATCCGCCGAGAGGTCAATTACTTTCTTGCCTGTCATTAACAGGTCGGGCACTATTTCGAACGAGACCCTGTGAGGGAGCGCGAGAAAAATAACGTCCGCTTTTGCCGAGACCGTTTTTACGTCAAAAGGCACGCAGACGAGGCCCTCTGCTTCCTTGAGCTGCGGGTAGATGTCTTTCAAGGACTTTGTCTCGGACGACGACCTGCCCGCTATCACGGAAACCCTGGCGTTCTTGTGCTTGAAAAGTATTTTGAGCAGCTCTTCGCCCGTGTAACCCGTTATTCCCACTATGGCCGCATTAATCATTTTGTTCATCCTCTTGTCCGGCATTCTCCGCGTTATCCGCGCAGTTGAACAGCACTACGTACTCGCCCAACGGCTCTTTCGCGGCGAGCGCTATATTTACTCCCTCGAGAGTGCCGCGCGTGAATTCCTCGAACTTCTTTGTGAGCTCCCGCGCGAGGACCACCCGGGTCTTGCCGGGAAATATCCCGGCGCAGGCCGCCATCGTCTTCCTTATCCTGTGCGGCGATTCGTAAAAAATTACCGTGAAACCCGTTCCGGCGGCCGCTGCGAGCTCTTTTTTCATCTTGCCCGGTTTCTTCCTTAAGAAACCCAGGAAAACGAACCCGTGCGTCGGAAGCCCCGACCCGATGAGCGCCGTGAGGGCCGCGTTCGCCCCGGGCAGCGGAACGACGCTTACCCCGGACCTCAGGGCTTCCTCTATTAAAAAAAACCCTGGGTCTGATATTCCCGGGGTCCCGGAATCTGAAACAAGAGCGAGGTTTTTCCCGGAAAGGAGGTCCCTTACTATCCCGGGTATCCGCCGCTGCTGGTTATAAGTATAAAAGCTTACCAGAGGTTTTTTTATCTCGAAGTGGTTTAGCAGCTTGACCGTCTGGCGCGTGTCTTCGCAGATTATCGAGTCGACTTCTTTTAAGACCCTCAGCGCCCGGAGAGTTATGTCTTCAAGGTTCCCTATGGGCGTTGGCACTAAGTAAAGAATTCCGTAAGGCATAATTTGCCGTAAAATCAAATATTAAATGTCAAAAATAAAAAATTAGGCGTTCGCTCCGCGAAGTGCTTTAACAAGCCGCCGCGGGCGGCCGGACGTAAGCGGGAAGCGGCGTCCCTTTAGCTGTAACAAGAAACGACCGGCGCAATAGTTTTGATTTTTGATCTTTGATTTTTTATTTAAGAATTTGAGGCCCTGGTCAGTTCTTCGTCGGCGCGCTTTTTTTTCGCTTCCTCTTCTTCGCTGAGGATATCGAGGAACGCGGCGACGACTTTTCCGTCGAACTGGGAGCCGGCGCCCTTATTGAGTTCTTCTATCGCTATCTGTTTTGAAAGAGCTTTGCGGTACGGCCGGTCCGAAGTTATGGCGTCGTAAGCGTCTATGACGGCGACTATCCTCGCCCCGAGCGGTATCTCTTCTCCCACCAGCCCCTCGGGATAACCCTGCCCGTTGAACCACTCCTGGTGGTAGAGGACCATCGGAGCCACGGGCGATAGGAACGCCACAGGCGCGATGATGCGGTTGCCTATGGCCGGGTGTTTCCTTATGATCTCGCGCTCTTCGGGGGTCAGCTTGCCCGCCTTGTGCAGTATGGTCTCGTCTATGCCGATCTTGCCGATATCGTGCATCAGCGCCGCGTATTCGATGTGGCGGATCATAGCTTCCGGCAGCATCAGTTTTTTGCCGATCAACCGGGCATAGCGCCGCGCGCGGTCCGCGTGCTCGTGAGTGTAGGAATCTTTCGCGTCAATGGCCCTCGCCAGCGTCTGCACCATCTCGAGGTAGAAGTTCTGGAGGTTATCGTAGAGTTCGATGTTCTCGAGCGTTATGGCCGCCTGGTCCGCGAGTATGGTCAGGAGCCTAACGTCCCTTTCTTCAAAGATCCTCTGTTTCTCGGGCGAGTTGACGTTGAGCACGCCTATGATCCTGTTCTTGACGCGGAGCGGGACCGAGATGAACGATTTAGAACTGTAGTGAGTGCCGTTGGTGCGCATAAAACGCGCGTCGGTCTCTATGTCTTCGACGAAGATAGCTTTTCCCGTCTGCGAGACCCTGCCCGCCACGCCTTCTCCCAGCCTGAGCCGGGTAGTCAGCACCACTTCCTCCGGCAGGCCGCGCGAGGCGGCAATAGTGAGCTCGTCGGTCTCGTGGTTGAGGAGCATGAGCGAGCCAGAATCTGATTTTATTAGCTTGCAGGCGGAGTCTATGACGGACTGGGTGAGCTCTTCCTTCGATATGATGCCGGTCGCGGTCATGCCGAATTCGTGGATACCGACGAGCATCACTATGAGGTTGTCGATATCGGCGATGTAGGCGCCGAGTTTGCCCTGCGTGTCTTTGAGCTTTCTTGAATATTTTATGTCCTGTTCGGAGATGTAGCGCTTCTGGCGCTGGATAAAGAGCCAGGCGGCCACGAAAACACAGACCACGAACAGAAGGAGAATTTCTTCGACTCTTAGGACCATAGCTAGATCTTCCTGAACCTGGTGTACTTTTTGATCTCGCTTTCGGCTTTCGGTATCGAGAGCACGAGCCTCGTGCGAAGGATCTCGAAATCAGGTATTTTTTTCTCGTTCGCCCGCCAGATGACGGGCCACATGGAACCCCTGCCGTAGTGCTTTTTCATCCTGGCGATCTTCCAGAGGTTGTCCCCGCGTTTAACGGTATATTTCAGATCGATGAATTTTGCCTGTTTGAACTGCTCTATCGACTCCCGCGCCGTGGCCTGCGCCTCGTCGAATCTCTCGAGGGCCAGGATCTCTTTCGCCCTGTGCAGGGTCGCCTGTCCGGCCGAAACGTCGCGTTTTTCTTTAGTGCCCGCGATCCAATACTCGCCGGCGACCGCGACCGCCTGCACCGCCGCGGCTTTCTTTTTCTCGCGCTCTATCCTCAGGCGCGCCTGCTCGGCGGCCCTTCTGTGCTGTTCTTCGAGTACGGCCGCCTGCCTTACCTGTTCCTGCCTGTACTGGTAACTAAAATATCCCGCGAACAATATAACCATCATCAGCAGGATCAGATGCAGTTTTGTTATTCTCATTTACAAAACTCTTCTTTCATTGCGCGGTTGTACCCCATTAGATATGCCGAGGCCGCGGCGCGGCCAAACCCGTTTGCCGGGCGCCCTGCGGCGGGCTCGCCCTTCAGCCCGCGCTTCAGCCCGCGAAAGCCTTGTAATCTATCTGCGGGAAAATATTGTTCTTTGACTCGATGTAAGCGAGGAAACCTTCGTCGATCGTGCCGTTCTTTATCTGTTCGTAGAGTTTCGTAAAGTTCAAAATGTGTTCCCGGGTCCTTTTCTCCGCGTAAGAGACCATGGTGCCGGTCGTCATTATGAATGCCCAGTCCGAAGACTGCGCGAGAAGAACCTCGCGGGCCGCCTGGTTTAGCGCTCTCTGCCTGAGGCCCTGCGCCTCGCGGTTGGACTCGGCAAGCTCTATCATCCTTTCGGCCGCCTTGTGCAGGTGGCGGTAGATCCAGTCGTTGGTCCCGTTAAGCCAGACCTCGTAATACCCCTTGTCGCCCCAGCTCGAAGCGGCCGGCGTTATCACCTGGTTCTTGGGGAATTCTTTCAAGTATTCGGAAGGCGTTATCGTAGTAAAAGTCTGCTGGTCGTAGTGTATCTTCCGGAACAGGAAATCGAGGAAATTCGGGCCTTCGTACCACCAGTGCCCGAAAAGCTCCGCGTCGTACATCGAGACTACCAGCGGCTCGCGCCCCAGCACTCCCGAGAGATACTCTATCTGGGTCTGCCTGTTGAACATGAAATTTCCGGCGTGCGAGGCGGCCTTGTTGAGCGCCCACTGCGGGTTGTAAGGCTGCTTTTCGCTCAGGGGCACTTTCCCGGTTATCCTGTGATATTTCAACCCTATGTTCCTTCTTATACCGTCGGAATGGAGGTAAGGGCGTATGTAATCGTAGTCCAGGTCGTAGCCGAGGTCCCTGTAAAATTCCCTGTAATCGGGGTCTCCGGGATAACCTGTTTCCGCGCTCCAGACCTGGTGCGCGGTTTCCATATCGCGGCCGAAAGCGGCGACGCCCGTGGGGCAATAGACCGGCGCGAAAACGCCGAAACGCGGCCGGGGCGTGCCGTAAAGTATCCCGTGGGCTTCGAGAAAGAAAAACCTGATGCCTTCTTTTTTGAGCTCTTCGTCAATACCCGGCTGGTAAGCGCACTCCGCGAGCCAAATGCCGTTGGGCCTCCTGCCGAAATGCCTCTCGTAGTCCTGAGCGGCGACGCTGATCTGGGCCCTTACCGCCTGCCTCTGCATCTTGAGCGGCAGGAAGCCGTGTGTGGCGCAGCAGGTCACTATCTCGAGAAAACCCGCGTCCTGAAGGTTCTTGAAACCGGTCAGTATGTTTCCGTGGTATTTCTCCCAGAGCGTGCGGCAGGCTTTGAGCTTCGTTTCATACATCTGCGCGACGGGTAGGAATTCCGGGATATTCTTATTGCGCCAGACTTCCTTCTCGGCCAGTTCTATGAGGCCGTTGAGCTTTGCGTAATACCTGCCCTGCAGGAGGGGGTCCGAAAGCATACCCGCCAGGGGCGGAGTTATGGTCATTGAAACGCGGAAAAACATTCCCTCTTGCGCGAATTTTTCAAAGATCGAAAGAAGCGGAAGGTATGTTTCCGTTATACCCTCATAAAGCCAGTCTTCTTCGAGGAAATCGGGATACTCGGGGTGGCGCACATACGGCAGATGCGCGTGCAGAAGCAGGCACCAGAAGCCTTTTCGTTTCATAATTGGGATTCTCCAGGGATCGGACAAATAATATGAATGGCCGTATGTCCAATGGTTGATATTGATTGTTGAAAAAACCCTAAAGGGTCTTTACAGATCATCAGGGTTTTTCAACAATCTCGGCTAAAAGCCTTCCGTCGTGGTGTCTCTCTTTACCGAGAAGGTTATCTTTCTCTTCATCGTTCCGTCGGCAGACACGGCCTCGATGGGATATTCCTGCGTCCCGTCGGGGAGATAGAAGCGCAAAGAGAACGATCCGTCGGCCCTGAGCGTCACGGACTGGCCCTGGACGGTAAGTTTCGCGTCCGGCTCGGTCGCGCCGTAAACTATCAGTTCGGTATCGGCTTTGAGCCAGAAACTTTTCGGTTTCACCTCGCCGGGTTTTCCTTTCCAGGAACTGGCGCCGACGCGGGAGGAAGGAAGGGATATGGAAACTATCTCCTCCCATCTTTCCCTCATTAGTTTTGCTATGTCAAAAGAGCTTCTGCCTATCTGCTCGACGCCCGAGAGTTTCAGGAGGCGTTCGAACTCCATCTGCAGTATGGCCCACTGTTCGTCGGTTATCGGAGAAACGCCCGACCTCGGCATCGCGAGGATGTTCGAACGGGCGATGACTACGAACTCGCCGTCCGGAGTGATCAAGCCCAGGTCGGAACACCAGGCCCGGTTCACTTCGCCGACGTTCACGTACCAGTTATCGGAACCGTAACCGATCGCGATATCGAAATACTTGTTAGCGTTGGAACCGTTGAATTTTACGCTGGTGATGTCATAAACCCTCAAGACCCAGCGCGATGAATTGAATTTATTTTCCCCGAGCTTTTCCCGGAGTTTGGCATGGGTTTCCGCCGCGACTTCCCAGTACGCGTAAAACCAGAGCGGGTCCCTGGGGAGAATCGCTATCTTTGTGTCCCCGTACGACTTCGGCAATCCCATGGCGGCATCGTATGAATCTCTCGCCTGGGGAGCGCCTTTGATCTTTGAAGAACTAGAACTGTCCATACTTCCCTCCCTGAGGTTCCGGCCTGCGAAAAAAGAGAAAAACATCCTCCGGCAGGAACCATTTTACGTCCTGTTGACGATTTGGCTTTTTTATCCGTTTAAATTTTAACTTTTTAAGTTCCGATTGTCAACTGATTTATTTGAAAAATATATTACTTTAGGTCCGCCGGTTTTCGCCTTTCCCGCTCTTAGTAACCGGGCCGGATTTGCCGTAAAGCCCCTAAATTTAAGGACAAATTGACACAGCACGCTCTTTTTGCTAGACTAGTCATCAATGATATTCGCGAAAATCCTGTTCGGCATACTATTTCTGGTGATAGGCTGGGTTTACTTCTATAAACCTAACCTGGTAATGACCATAAACAAGCTGGCCCGGGAGAGCTTTTTCAACGACCGGATAATCCTCCTGGAACGCAAGAAACTCGCCATTTTATTTTTCTGCTTGTCTTTTGTGGCACTTTATATGGGTTTTTCTTCACTCGCCAACCTGCTCGGCAGCAGGGGAAAGAACAGCTGGATGATGCAGGCGTCATCCTATATGATGTATATGGCGATGCAGGACTACTGCAGAGAAAAATATGACAATGCCATACAAAAATATAACCTGGTGCTGAAATCCGACCCGGACAATTTAACGGCGCTCAAGCGCCTGTCTTATACTTATGAAGCCTGCGGCGACACGGCAAAGGCAAGGGTCATCTGGCAGAAGATCCTCACGCTCGACCCGAAGAATGTCGAAATAATGGAAAAACTTAAGCTCAAAAAACATGACGATAAACGGCGCAACTAAGATAACGGGGATATTCGGGTACCCGGTAGAACACTCTTTTTCCCCGGCGATGCACAACGCGGCTTTCAAGCGCCTGGGGCTTGATCTCGTTTACGTGCCTTTCGGGGTGAAGCCCGGAGAGCTGAAAAAAGCCGTTGATTCCTTAAGAGCCCTGGGCCTGGCAGGCGTTAACGTGACCATACCCCACAAGGAAAAAGTCATCCCTTTCCTTGATGCGCTGGGGCCTCTGGTCAAACAGATAGGCAGCGTAAATACTATTATAAATTCAAACGGAAAGCTTACGGGTTACAACACAGACGCGCCCGGTTTCCTGAGAGATATTCTAGATAAAGGTTTCGCCCCTTCCGGGAAAACAGCGCTTTTATTCGGCGCGGGAGGCGCGGGCAGGGCGGTAGCCGCTTCGCTCTCGCGCTCCGGGATCAAAAAGACGTTCATTACGGACTGCGACGCCCTCAAGGCGCGCCGCCTGTGCGGGAAAACCCCCGGATCGGTCTTTCTCGCGTTCGACCGCTGGAAGCAGAAGATAACAGAATCCGACGTTTTGATCAACGCGACCCCCTTGGGGATGCGGCCCGGGAAAGCTCCGGTTACGGCGCCCGAGCTCAAAAAAGGCCTTTTCGTTTATGACCTTGTCTACAACCGGCCTACCGAGTTGAGAAAAGAGTGCGCGAAAGCGGGCGTAAAGTATTCTAACGGGCTGGGTATGCTCCTGCAGCAGGGCGTATTGGCCTTTGAATATTTCACGGGTAAAAAAGCTCCCGTGGAAGTTATGAGAAAAGAGCTGGCAAAACAAATAAATCTTTATCACAAGGCGGTGGGAAAATGATCATATGGCTTGTAAGGATCTTAGTATTGGTTGCCGGCCCGTTAATAAGTTATTTCCAGATCTCCAGGACCCACCAGGGCCTGCTCATAGGCCTCGCTTTTTCGCTGGTCATCATTCTGGCCGAGATACTCATACAGAGGATCCCGCTCGACACGCTCATAGCCGGCATCCTGGGCATCATTTTCGGCCTCATAGGCGCTAAACTCCTTGATTACACGGTCTATCTTATGGATAACACCAGGGTCTACGAGATAATAAAGGATTACTCGCTGCTGATAAAAGTGGTTCTGGCCTATCTCGGCCTCGTCATAGCGGTCAGAAAAAAATCCGAGCTCGACCTGCTCGATAAGGACATTTTGAGGATAGGCCAGAAAAGAAAAAAAGCCACCGACCTCATCCTGCTTGACACGAGCGCGGTCATAGACGGGCGGATAGCCGACATAACGGAGACAAAGTTCATCTCCGGCACCCTCGTTGTGCCGCGCTTCGTTCTCGACGAGCTCCAGGGGCTCGCCGATTCCTCCGACACCTTCAAGCGCAACCGCGCCCGGCGCGGGCTGGACATTATCGCCAAGCTCCAGAAAGAAGAGAACATCACCGTAAAGATCTTCGAGAAAGACTACCCCGAACTGCACAACGCCGACGCGAAACTCCTCCAGCTCGCCAAGGAGCTCGAGGCGAAGATAGTCACTACCGATTTCAACCTCAACAAGGTCGCGGTCCTGCAGGGCGTGACGGTACTTAACGTCAACGACCTTTCGAACGCGCTCAAGCCCGTGTATCTGCCCGGCGAAACAATGCCCATTTTCGTGGTCAAGGAAGGCAAGGAACACCACCAGGGCATAGGCTATCTTGACGACGGCACGATGGTGGTCGTGGAAGAAGGCCGCAAGTTCGTGGGCAAGAGGATCGAGGTGATAGTATCCTCCATTCTTCAGACCTCTTCCGGCCGTATGGTGTTCACCCGGCCCGCCCAGAACGACAACTCCGAGATCCGCGGCAAGCAGCCGAATTCGTTCGGGGCCATGTAGCACAAGTTCCTGAATCACTAATATGCAAAAATGCGCCGCGATAATAGTTGCCGGGGGAGCCGGAAAAAGATTCGGTTCAAAAACACCGAAACAGTTCCTCAACCTGCTCGATATCCCTGTTTTTCTGTGGAGCGTTAACGCTTTTAAGAGCACGAGGCTCTTCTCCAGGATCGTCCTCGTCGCCCCGCGCGACAGGTTGAAAAAACTCTCATCTCTCGCGCGGGCCCATCATTTCGATCTCGTCGCCGGGGGCAAAGAGCGTTCCGACTCGGTAAAAACCGGCCTCAACTCCCTCGATAAAGATATAGTGTTTGTCGCTATCCACGACGCCGCGAGGCCGCTCATCAAGCCGGCCGTCATCGAACGGGCGCTCGAGAGCGCGAAAAAATACGGAACCGGCATCGTTTCGGTGCCCGCAAGAGACACCATTAAACTTACCGCCGGGCAAAAGATAGTCAGCACGATCAGGCGGGACACCATCTGGCTGGCCCAGACGCCGCAGGTCTTCAGGAAAAGCCTTATAGAAAAAGCCTATGCCGGGCTGGGCCGCGGCAAAGTCACGGACGATTCTCAGGCCGTGGAACGGCTGGGCCTTAAACCGCGCGCCGTGATGGGCGATTACGGAAACATCAAGATTACCGACAGGGAAGATCTTAAGACGGCTCAACGCACGCTTAAGAACAGGAAACGGGATCAAAAATAATTTCTAATAATTGACTTTTACTGATAAATTTTCCAAATTGATCTAATGAGGCATAAAATGTTGATGGGCATCGGCTATGACGTCCACAGGCTTAAAAAAGGAAGGCCCCTGGTTTTGGGCGGCGTAAAGATCGCGCACTCCAAAGGCCTCGACGGGCACAGCGACGCCGACGTCCTCACGCACGCGGTAATGGACGCTTTGCTCGGGGCGGCGGGCCTCTCCGACATCGGCCACCTTTTTCCCGACACGGACCGCCATTACAAGAACGCGGACAGCTTGGGGCTGCTCGGGGAAGTGATGAAGCGGCTTTCGGCGAAAAAACTCACCGTGAACAATATCGACACGACCCTGATCTGCGAGGCCCCGAAGATCGCTCCGCACATGGACAAGATGAAAGCGAGGTTTTCGAAGGCCCTGAGACTGCCGGCGGAGCGTATAGGCATAAAGGCGACTACCAACGAGGGGCTGGGATTTCTGGGCCGGGGCGAAGGAATAGCGGCTTTCGCGGTGGCAACACTGCAAATGCAAACTCGAAATACCGGATCCCGTATCAGAAAAAATATCAAATAGAAAAGGTTAAACACTATGACCATACAAATCTACAACACCCTTTCGGCGAAAAAAGAGGAGTTCGTCCCGCTCGACGGGAAGAACGTAACCATGTACGTCTGCGGAGTGACGCCCTATGACGAGGTCCACCTCGGCCACGCGCGGGCCTACGTAACCTTCGACATAGTCAGGCGGCACTTGGGGCATTCCGGTTTTAAGGTTAAATATATCCAGAACTTCACCGATGTGGACGACAAGATCATAAACCGCGCCGCGCAAAAAAATATTTCCCCCGCCGCGCTCGCCGAGACCTTCATAAACGATTACTTCACCCAGATGGACAAACTCAATATCAGTCGCGCGGACGATTACCCCAGGGTGACCCGGACCATACCGCGGATAATCTCGTTCATAGAGACCCTTATCAAGAAAGGCGCCGCCTATCCGGTAAAAAGCGGCGACGTGTATTTCGCGGTGCAGAAATTCCCGGGTTACGGCAAGCTCTCAAAAAGAATACTGGGAGAGCTCGAGGCCGGGGCGCGCGTCGAGATAGGCGAAGAAAAGAACGACCCCCTGGATTTCGCCCTGTGGAAAGCCTCCAAGGAGAACGAACCGGCCGAGGTCATCTGGCAGAGCCCGTGGGGTAAAGGACGGCCGGGCTGGCACATTGAGTGCTCGGCAATGTCTACGACAGCCCTGGGAGACACCATCGACATACACGGCGGGGGCCAAGACCTCATATTCCCCCACCACGAGAACGAGATAGCCCAGAGCGAAGCCGCGACGGGGAAACCCTTCGCGAAGTACTGGATCCACAACGGCTTCGTCACCGTCAACCGTGAAAAGATGTCTAAATCGCTCGGCAATTTCTTTACCTTGCGCGAGATATTTGAAAAATATTCACCGAGGGTTGTGAGGTATTTCCTGCTCTCCCAGCATTACAAGAGCCCGCTTGATTTTTCGGACGCGGGGCTAAAGTCCGCGAAGAGCGCGCTCGAGGGGCTCGACGAGGTGCTGCTCAAGCTCGCGGCGGTGCCGTACACGCCGCCGATGCCCGGCCACCTGCGCAGCCTCGAGACCGAGATCGACGAAAAATATCTTCTGGAGTTCAACAGAGCAATGGACGACGACTTCAACACGGAAAAAGCCCTCTCGGTCCTGCACAACTTCAAAAGGGAAGCGGCCGCGGCTATCGCCAAGGAAAGCCCGGGCCTGCTCCTGAAGCGTTACAACACGCTCAGCACCCTGCTTTCTGACAATCTGGGCATTACTATCAATAAACAGGCCGAGGCTTCCAATGAGGCTCTCGAGGCAAAAACGCGGCGGGAAGCCGCCAGGCGGGCCAAAGACTGGAAAACATCGGACGAACTGAGAAAAAAACTTTCTTCTCTCGGCTTCAAGGTTGAAGACAATCCGGATGGCACCTCGACCCTTTTACCGCTGTAGTCCATCTGTTGATATATTATGGCATCGTGAAGCAGCGCGCGTGAATTATTCTTTTCAATTTCAAATTTAAAGCAAAGGATAACATAAAAATGAGCGAGATAATTTCAGGCAGGAACCCGGTACGGGAGGCGCTGCGCGCCGGCACGCAAACGATAAATAAGATACTGCTCTCGAGGCAGGCGAGGGGCGAGGCGATAACGGAGATAATCTCCCTTGCCAAGGAAAAAGGCATACCGCTTCACCACGTGCCGCCGGAAAAATTCGATTCCATCTGCCCCGATAACAGCCAGGGCGTGGCGGCGGAAGTAAGCGATTTCAAATATCTGGAATTTGAAGAACTCTGGGAAAAGGTAAAGGAAAAGAAGAACCCGGTGCTCGTGGTCCTTGACGGCATAGAGGACCCGCACAACCTGGGGGCCATGATCCGCAACGCCGTGGTGTTCGGGGCGGACGGCGTGATAATCGCCAAGTGGCGCTCCGCCGCGGTCAACGAGACTGTGGCGAGGACGTCCGCCGGGGCGGTAGAACACATTCCCGTTGCGCGCGTGACGAACATTCCCCAGACCATCAGCGACTTAAAAGACCTTGGGATCTGGGTGGTCGGGGCCGAGGGTCCCGGCAATAAATCGGTGAGAGAAGAAAAGTTCGCTTTCCCGATGGCTATAGTTATAGGAAGCGAAGGCGAGGGTCTGCACGAGCTGGTAAAAAAACGCTGCGACTACCTTGTTTCCATACCTCAAACGGATAAAATATCTTCGCTGAACGCGTCCTGCGCCGCCGCCGTAATACTCTACGAGATATTCCTTCAAAAAACCGCGCCTTCCAAGGCTCCCTGAACGGGCCTTTAGCGCCGGCGCTCCTTCCCGCCGGTAACAAGCCGACAAACTATATTTTACGCGGTCGTGGTTTCGGGCTGCCTCTGCTTCATCCAGTCGTGGGAGAATTGTTCCGCTTTCCCCGAGTTGATCACTTCCAGTATCCTCCCGGCCACGAATCCCGCGCTGTCGGCCTTCGGCAGTTCATCGTCAAAACTCATCGGCTCCTTTGAACAGCTAAAAGTGTTCTTGTAGAAATTGGTTTCCGTTATATAAGGATAGACCGCGCTCACTATTATGCCGTCTTTCGCCAGTTCGGCGCGGGCCGTGAGGGTCAGCCCTATGAGCACTTGTCTAGTCGAAGAATACGCCGCTAGGCCTTCGTACGACATGAAAGCCCGTGCCGGAGCTGACGTTTACAATGACCCCCGCTCCCTGTGCCCTCATTTTAGGTATCACGGACTGCATCGCGATGAGCGGCCCTACCTGGTTCAATTCAATTATCTCTCGGTATTTATGTAGTCGATGGTCTCTGCGGGGCAAAGGAATATATCCGAAACAGCGCTTCTATTTCGAACGTAGCTTAAACTTTACTATGGGGAGTGTCAATAAACAAGTGGATTGGAGTTAGCGATGGGTGGAACGGCGGGATAGGGGCGTAACGCGGATTTACCTGGAGTGAAGCCGGCCCCGTATTATTATCGGTGCGTGACGATTCTTCAGCTTTTCAGGAGCTTATTGTCTTTGATTATGTCGTATATGCACTTTGCTATGATCCTGTGGCCTTCCGGGTTCCAGTGACCCACAAAAGCACCGCTGGAAATATGAACGTTTTTGTCCTCGGGTTTAAAAAAATGGCACTCAACGCCTTCTTTTTGCAGGGGCTTTAAAAGATCATCATCATACTGGAATGCTACCACCACGAACCTGGAGCCTGACCTTTTGCAGACTTTGTCCATTTCCCTGACGAGCGCGGCGGCTAGCAGGTCCTGTTCCCTGTTTTGCTCTCCGGAGATCATCCTTGCCTCATACCACAAAATCTCCAGGTAATCGGGGAGATAAAGGCGGCGCTTTGAGCTTGCCATAATTTCTTCGGGTTTCGGCACCGGGACGTTCGTAAGCACAAGTTTTCCATTTTCCAGGACGTACCTGGGCTTCGCGTAATCGCGGAACGTTAACATATTCCTTAGCACGTCTCCCCGGAGATAGAACAATATTACCAGGTCCGGGTTATATTTGACGCCTTCCTCCTGAAGCTTCAGCAGCATCTGGTCGTGGGCGTAACCGTGAACCCCGCAGTTCAACACCTCGGTGCCGGCAAGCATTTTCTCCAGAACAAAGGGAAAAATATTCTCATCGCTGTTGTCCTGTCCGAAAGTGAACGAATCGCCCAGCACTACTATTCTTTTTTTCCCAACGGTCTTTGAATAGGAAAATTCTTTCAGGCCCCTCAGTCCCTGGGAGTTGGAGTTAATGACCGTTCCGTTATCCTTAAGGCCCCTTAAGCCTGGTTTTAAGTTCCACCCCTTTGTTCTGTCATAGACGTCATACGTAGCCCCTTCCGTTACGTTAGAGAGGCGGTCTATCGAGGTGTCCCTGTGCTTATGAGATATCCGCCATCTTTCCCGCCAGCAGCAGGAGCAGTCCAGTCTCGGTGGAAATCCGTGCGTATTGCCCAGATAGTAAATACCGAAGCGAACGGCGAACTCGAACAATAAAAACAGAAAAACGGAATAGAAGAGCAACAAAATATATTTTTTCTTAAGCATACTTGTCCGCGGCGCTCCTTAAAAATATCCGGTAAATTTTCGTTAATATATCTCTTTACCGTTGAAATGTCAAGGCGTACGTACCGCTGGGGAGAGCCCGTCAAGGCACAAGAGGGCCGCTGTCGTTAAGACGCGAGAACCAGAGGTACGAGAATATTGAAATTACCAACACGGCCAGGGCCGCGCCTATGAGATTTTCCGGACAAGCGTTCAAGACCCCCTGTCTTACCTGTGACAGCACGGCAAGAAATCCCGCCGCGGCCGGAACGGCCTGCGGCTGACGGCGAAAGATATAAACGTAGCCGAGCAGGAGTGCGGCTCCGAGAATGAGGCCCGTAACCGCCCAGGAGGCCAGGGAATCCATTTGACCGTTGCCCGCGATGACAAGGCCCGTGAGCACGAGTAAAACCGAGGCGATTGTCTTTCTATGCCTCCAACCGCCGGTTAACCTGCCCGCCGCAAAAAAAATAAATAGCAACAGGCTTGATTGTTTTATAACGCTGACGGCCGCCGTAAACGCGCTGTCCGCGGCGGGCACCGTAGCGCCCAGAGCTCCGAAATCGGGCCACAAGGGCATCTTGTAACCCGTAACGGCTCCGGCAAGCGCCGTTAAACCGGCAACCGGAAGCGCCCAGCCCGCGCCGTAGAGATATGCTCCCGGAGCGGATGATTTATTTTCCGGTTTCAAGGAACCGGCAAGCATCGCGTTGATCGCCGAAAAGCTGAACGCGGAAAGCAGCGCTCCCGCGGCGAAGATACCCGCCCTCGTGAGCGCCTGGTTAAAATACGGCTGAACCGCGGAAAATTGAGCCGAAACCGACCGCCAGTTATTCGCGAAGTTAGCAAACAGGAGCGCGAGCAGCACGCCTAGGAAAATAAAAAACACATCGGGCGCAAAACTCTTTCCGCTCCAGGCAACGATCGCCCAGGCGAACGCCGCAAGATAGATGACGAGCACCAGCAGCGAGCACAGGCTTCCCAGCGCTTCCAGCAGCGCGGCCCTGTTCGTTTCCTCTCTCTCCCATTGTTCCGGAAAGTGGATGTAACGGCTGATGTCCGCGACCCGGTTCCCAGCTACAGTGACCGAGACCCTGGGCTCGCCGTCCTTGAGCGGGTAACCCGATCTATCGGAAAATTCGAATTCCCAGTCCGTCCTGAACGGGCGCCTGCTGTCGAGCGCCGAGATCTCCGTGATCTTTTCCGTGTCAATGCCATATTTTTTCATCACGGCGCCGCGCGCTATTGCGCGCGCCTCGTTTTCGGCAAGCGCCGCCCCCGGCGCCGCCTCGGGCAGCTTGTGATACAACCTCAATACTTTCCCGTCACCGGCCACCGGCACAAGATATTCTTCGGCGCGGCCCGGGAGTTCACCCTTGAACATGGCATACCTGACCACCCACCTGGGCGGCTTTAGGTAACCGTTCTGCATTAGCAGGCCGTAAGCCCGCGCTGCTCCTTTTTGCCAGACAAAACGGTCGTCCATCCCCGGGCTTGCCGAAACATAAGCAAGCGCCTCCCAGGGCCCGGACAACACTACGCCTTGTTGACGGAGCGCTTCGGCACTCGCGGTTATCGCGGCCGCGCGGCCTGTCCCGATCAGAGGCACGGAACTGCGAAACCTTGAAAACACGCCCCACAACAGAAGGCCGGCGAGGGCCGTTATGACAAAAATTTTCAGGGGGACGCTTCTCGTTTCACGGGGGCCGGAATCCGGCGGCGATCCCTGCCCTGGAAGTATTCCGGCGGGGGCGGCCCACGAAGCGTTATAAAGGACACCTTCCGCCTTTCGTTTAGAGCCGTATCTCAGCTTTGATGCTATGATAAAATACACGGGTATGAGCACCGCGCAGACTATGGCGGCCTGATTGACAAGCGCTCCGCGTCCCGAATACAGGAAAAGCGGCAGGGACATCCACGACGCGTCAAAAGTGAAATGAAGTATTATGACCGGAAGCAGGCCCAGGTAAATATAGAGGAGCCCGAAGGTGACCGCCGGGAGAAGCAGCTCCACGGGCCTGGCGTAGGCGGGCTCATTGGCGTAGTTGGCGTGCGCCGCTCCGAAAATAACCGCCTGCAGGACCAGGGCCCCGGCTATCCAGAGTTTTCTGCCGCCTAAACGCTGCCCGATGAGCGCCGCGGCCGCGATCGGCACGGCGCGGAACAGGCACTCCTCCCAAAGCCCGGCGTGAACCGCAGGCGCCAGGGAATTGAACCACGGGATATATGCACCGAGTATGTTAGGGTCGAAGATAGTATCTGAAGGCGACCACCAGCCCAGGAGCTTGTTCGCCCCGAGGTAAAGCGCCACCTGATAAGCGCTGAACACTCCGGCGAGCAGGTATCCGGCCGATATCCTCCCCGAGACCTGGGGCGATCCGGGGGCGTCTTTAGAGAACAGTTTCCAGAATTGAACGTGTTCCGGGAAGGCTTTTCTAGTCAGCCCTTCCGCGGCCATAAAACTCAACGCGAGCAGAGCGGCGTCTTTGACAAAACTGGAAAAAATGGCCGTCACGTTCTGAAGCACGAATCCCTGCTGCGACAGCGCGGTGTCATACGACATCCACGAAAGAGGCCAGTCGTTTATCTTCGCGGCGAGCTGCAGGAATGCAACGCCCACCCCGAGCATCAGCGGAGCCTTCCAGATGACTGCCCGCTCTCTGAGCAAAAAAAACAGCCCTATCACGCAGCCGCCCAGCAGGTACAGGACTATGAAAGAGACCGAGGCGGCGGACGCGATAACGTCGTTGGCCGAGCGCATACGCTCGAAGCGGAGCTTGAACGCCTCGGGGATCTTGAGGAAATGCTCCAGTTCCGTCAGTTCGCCTCCCGATACCACCAGGCGCAGCCGGTACCTTGCCTCGCCTATTTTTTCCCCGGGCCTTTCGTAAACAAAGGTTTGCTCGATCCTGCCGCCGGTTTTCTTCTCGTTCGATTGTTCGACAAGATTGTACCCGCCGAAATCAATGCCCCAGCCGCCCGCAGCGGCCTTTTCGGCAATTTCGCGGGCCGCGGACAGGTTGATGTTCCTCCCGGGCTCCTGTTCAGGTATCTTCAAGCGGAACCCATAGGGCTCCCCCTCCGGGGTGAAAGTTATGCTGGTTTCTCGGGTGGTGAGCGGCTTAAAATGCCTCACGGTCCAGGTATATGGGGAATAGAACTTCCCCCTGAGCATTTTTGCGAAAGCTTCTTTTCCCCCGCCCTCGAGCTCGACGTAGTTCTGCGCCTCGCTGTCTTCTCCGAACTCCGCCGCCTGCCTGAAGCCTTCCGGCCCCCACCGGTATTTGTCATCCAGTCTCGCGGCCTGCGCGAGCGCAGCGCCCCGGTCCATCACGAAATTGACGGTCGCTATGGGAAAAGCCTTAGAAAAAAAGCGCACCGTAAAAAATATCGATGCGCACGCGGCCGCGAAAAAGACCGCCCAGAAATAAAATTTTCTTGTCATTGTCCGCCCGTTATTGTCTTTCCGAGAATGAAAGGTATAATAATGTCCCCTGCCGGTCGACGTCGAGCACGACCTCCTGTGAGAGCTTGGGCCTGGAGGTCACGGCTTCAAATTCCCTGACGCCGGAGATCGGCGTTTGATTTACAGATCTTATCAAATCTCCCTGAATTATTCCAACCGATTCGGCGGTACTGCCCTGACTTACGTCGACAATCACGCAGCCTTTTTCATTCTCCGAGAAATTGAACCTCTGCGCGAGCGCGCTGTTGAGCCCAGTGACCTTCGTTCCCATCCACTGAGCGGCAGTCTCTTCAGCGGGCGCCGCGGCCCGGCCAAGCTCGGCAAGTTTTTCTTCGGGAGGTGTTTCCCCCGTGATGAGGCTGATGTTCATCTCTTCTTTATCGCGTATGATCTGCAGCGTTATCACTTTTTTGGGTTCGGTGGCGGAAATTATCGTCTGCAGTTCGTCCGGTGAATCTATCTTCTTCCCGTTGATCCCTCTTATCACGTCGCCTCTCACGAGGCCCGCCGCCTTGGCCGGGGAGTTGCCGAAAACTCCTTTAGCGTTAACTCTCCCTTAAAGATCTTTGCACCCGCCCCGTTGCGTAGCATAGGATGTCTCATTTTTAGACCGTTCTTGCCGAGCGGTCACTTTCCGAAAAGCTCTTTATATTTTCCGTAGCCCTGTTTTTCCAGTTCCTCTTTCGGGACGAACTTGAGCGCGGCGGAGTTCATGCAGTAGCGCAGGCCCGTGGGAGGCGGCCCGTCCTTGAAGACGTGGCCGAGATGGGAATCGGCCTGCTTGCTCCTCACTTCGGTCCGCGACGTGAACAGGCTCCTGTCTGTCTTTTCGGCTATGTTCCCCGGTTCCAGGGGCCTCGTGAAGCTCGGCCAGCCGGTCCCGGATTCATACTTGTCCAGGGAGCTGAACAACGGTTCGCCGGAAACTATGTCGACGTAGATGCCTTCTTTATGGTTATCCCAGTACTCGTTGTTGAACGCGGGCTCAGTGCCGCCATCCTGGGTGACCTTATATTGTATGGAGGTCAGCTTTTTTTTGAGCTCCTGCTTGCTGTAGTGCGGCGTATTTTCCGCGGGGTCTTCCCGAGTTATGTCCGGCCCCCAGACCTTCTCGATGTAACGGTCCCGGCCGCACGAGAATCTGTAATATTTATATCTCATCGGGTTTTTCTTGTAATAGTCCTGGTGATAATCTTCGGCGGGATAGAAGACCGAAGCGGGGACGATCTCCGTTGCGATGGGCTTCGGGAACTTCCCCGATTTTGCGATCCGTCCCTTCGAGCTCTCGGCCTCCTCTTTTTGCCGCGGGTCGAGATAGAAGATCGCGGAGCGGTATTGAGGGCCCCTGTCGCAGAACTGACCGCCCGCGTCGGTCGGATCTATCTGCGTCCAGAAAACGCCCAGGAGTTCCGCGTAGGTCATCTTTGACGGGTCGTAGGTGATCTCCACCGCCTCCACGAACTTCTTTTGCGCGTAATCATCGTAAGTCGGGTTATTTCCGGTGCCACCCGTATAACCCGATACCACGCTGATCACGCCGTTTAGTTTTTCAAAGGGCGGAGTCATGCACCAGAAACAGCCGCCCGCAAAAACCGCTTTTTCCTGGTTTGATTTCGCGAAAGAAAAGGTGCCCGCGAACAGGCAGAATACGGCCAGCCCCGGAGCTATCAATGTTTTCATCTGCGTATATCCTCCTCTGCTTATTAACCGATGCCAAATCTTACTTAAATCGGCCGCCGGTTTCAATGACTTAATTATTCGAATGTCTGACTTTATTCCTCTTTGACTACGGGGAAGATTCAGACGCAGCGCCCTGCTTCATCCGGCACGACTGCAAAAAAAGACCTGACTTGACGGAAAAAAAGCATTCATCACGGGCGGTTCTCATCACCGGTTCTTCGAGAGGCATAGGATTCGCCGCGGCGGCCGAGTTCCTGTACAACGGGGACCGGGTCGCGATCTTTTGCCGCCACCAGCGCCACACTTACGAGGCCCTCGAGAAACTGCGCGGGCTGGCCCCGGATGAAAACGTCATCGGCCTGTGCGGCGACGTGAGGGTGATGGCCGACGTAAAAAGGATAATCGCTGAAACCACCCGCGCGTTCGGCGGCATAGACGTGCTTGTAAACAACACCGGCATCGCTCTCTGGAAGCCGGTGGAAAAGACCAGCGAGCTGGAATGGGATGATATAATTGAAACGAACCTGAAAGGCCAATTCCTGTTCATTCACGAAATACTGCCGGTGATGCGGCGGCGCGGCTCCGGTGTGATCATCAACATCTCTTCCGGGCTCGGGAGCCACGGACTTGAACTTCAATCTCTTTACCTACGAGGACCGCTCCACTCTTCTGCCTCCCGAACACATCGCTAAACGCATCTACGCGGCTGCCGATCGCAAAGAAAGATCGGGCTCTTCCATCAAAGTTTATTCATAACAACTTAAATAGCGGTATAGTGCTGAGGGTGACGGAACGGGTTGGCCAGGCGGCCTTCATTTACCGAGTATGGCGTTGACTATGGGCTGGGCTATCAGGACGGCTGTCATGGCTATGAGAACGACCGCGGTGGTCCAGCCCACGGCGTTCTGGAAACCGTTGTTCACGTGCGTCCCCATTATTTTTTTGTCGTTGACCATCAGTATCATCGAAATGATGACTACCGGCAGGAGCATGGCGTTGAGCACCTGGGACCAGATCGTTATCGCTATCAGCGGCGCGCCTGGGGTAAGGATTATGAGCACCGCCGCGACCATTATGAAGGTAAACAGCGCGTAGAACTGAGGCGCCTCGTTCATTTTTTTGTTTATGCCCGCCTCGAAACCGAACGCCTCACACACGTAGAAGGCGGTCGCGAGCGGCAGTATGGTGGCCGAAAAGATCGACGCGACGAACAGGCCGAAGGCAAAAAGCTGGGAAGCGAAAATGCCCGCGAAAGGCTTGAGAGAAAGCGCGGCGTCCTTGGCCTCGTTAATGACGATGTGGTTGACGTTGAGGGTCGCGGCACAGGCAATTATTATGAAAAACGCGACCACGATAGTCGCGATGCAGCCGATTACCACGTCCCAGAGGGCGTATTTGTAGTCTTCTATCTTTATCCCCTTTTCTATGACGGCGGACTGCATATAGAACTGCATCCACGGCGCCACAGTAGTACCAACTATGCCCAGCACCATGCTCAGGTAATCCTCGTTGAAGTGGACGTCGGGTTTAGCGAAAGATGCGGCTATCAGCCCCCACTGGGGTTTGGCAAGGACCGCGGAAACTATGTACGATAAAAGACAGAAGCTGAAGAAAAGGAATATCCTCTCCGCGATCTTATAGTCGCCCTTGACCACGAGTATCCAGACCACAGCGGCCGAAACCGGCACCGAGATATACTTGCTTACCCCGAAAATATCGAGGCTCCCCGCGACGCCGGCAAATTCCGTGGCGGTATTGCCTATATCGGCCGTCACGAGGCCCAAAAATATGAAGAAAGTTATCTTGACCCCGAAGTTCTCCCTGATAAGGTCCGCGAGGCCCTTGCCGGTCACTATCCCCATCCTCGCGTTCATCTCCTGAACCACCAGCAGAACGACGAAAGACGGTATGAGCGTCCATAGCAGCTTGTAACCGTAGAGCGCGCCAGCGACCGAATAAGTTGTTATGCCGCCCGCGTCGTTATCGACGCTGCCGGTGATGATGCCCGGCCCCAGCACCGCGAGGAAGATCAGGAGGTTCCTGATGAGGGGAGATTCCTTGATCTTCTTGAAAATATTGTTCTTTACGTGCCCGGTAGTTTCCATGTTATCTCTCTATCTCTTCCTTCATCTCAGGGAAAACGGCTTCAAAGGCGTCCTTGATGGTGATGATGCCGTGCATCTTGTTCTGCCTGTCGACCACCGGCACGACGGTAAAATCGTATTTGTAAAACACCTGGGCGACGTCGCGTATGTCGGTATCGGCCCTGACCTTGGCCACCCTCTTTCTCATTATTTCCGAGACAGATTTTTCCGGGGGCGCCGTGAGAAGCTGTCTCAGCGTAACAACCCCGACCAGGGCGTCCGCTTCGTCTACGGCGTAGATGTAATAGATGGTCTCTTTGCCCTTGGATTCGGCCTTGATGTTCTCTATGGCCTGCGCCGCGGTGGCTGTCTGCCTGACCGTGATGAACTCGACGTCCATGATGCTGCCCGCGGCCCTGGCGCTCATCTCCATAAGGCCCCTGATCATTTTTGCCCTTTCCCTGGACAGAAGAGAGAGGACGGCATTGATCCTTTTTTTAGGGAAGTGAGCGATGAGGTCGACCGCCTCGTCGACAGGCATGTCGTTCATTATGCCGGAAAGTTTGGGAAGGTCTATGAGCTCGGCCGTCTGCACGCGCATCTTCAGAGGCAGTTCCTTCAAGGTGTTAGCCGCCGTTTCCGTGTCGAGGGTCTTGAGGACCGCGAGCCTCTCGTCGGTGCCTAGATCGATCAGAATGTCGGCGAGGTCCGCGGGGTGCAGTTCCGTCAGTTTTGTTTTGGGCCCCTTGAGCGATAGCTGGCTCCCGCCCTTATCCGCGCTTATGGGCTGCACGTGCTTCCAGGAGATGAACCTGTCCTTGAGTTCGTAGGAGAACAGCCACTTCACCGCCGGCTCGAACCACGCCGACCAGCCGAGCCTGCGCACGAGCCCCTTGAACCCTATGTCTACGTGCACCACCCAGAGGTTGGGCTCTTCCCTCAGCAGGTGCAGGTCGTTGACCCTCACGACTTTCGAACCCGAAACATCCACGATCTGCTGGTCCCAGAAAGTTTCTCTCAAGAGTATCTCGTTGTCCCCGAGAGCCGTGTCGCGCGCCGCGTTTTCACCTGAAAGATCGAGCGAGAAGATTTTTTCATCCTCGGCTTTTTTCAGGCATTTCAGCGGCACAGTGATCTTCGCGCCCCAGAAAGGCCGTCTTATGACGACCGCGGTAAGCTTGGGGTACATATCCTTCATATTCGCCACAAGATCAAAGACCTTGCCGGCCTTTTTCCCCGTGGCGTGGTCTACCACCCCGGTCCCGATGATCTGGGACATATACATGAAGTTCCTGTAAAGTATGTTCATAAAAAGCTCAAAATACCGTTAAAGATTTTTTCGGTTTGTTCCTGGCGCGGGAAATAATTGATTTTACTTGCTTTACGGGGCTGTCGATGCCTTTTGCGGGAATCAGGATCCGGCAGGACGATCTGTGTATCTATGCTCCTATTGATTGAGCCTTGTGTTTTCCTGGTCTATGAGACGGCGCACCACTTCACAGATGGCTTCCGCGCTTTGCAGCGTCAGGTCCTGCAGTTCAGCCGCGGACTGGTCGCCGCCGTCAAGCCTGTTCCTGAGGGTTTCAAACACCGCGAAAATATTTTCTTTCACGGAGGCCGCGTCGAGTTTGCCCTCCGCGTTCATCTCTCCGATAAGCCTCGCCACTCTCTGCTGCGAGACATAAATACCCGGCCTCAGGTTGTCGAGAAAAGCCGCGAGCCTGCGGAAATCCGCGTCGGAAATATAGTTTTCTACCCCGGCAAGCATGCTCTGCTTGACCTTGCCGAGCTTCATGTTCTTCTGGATCAGTATGCAGTCCTTGAGCACGCCGTTGACCGCTGCCATGAATTCCAGATCCCTGACCGAAACGGTGCCGTTGGCGATCCTTTCGATGTAGTTGACAAGGCTGGAGAGCTGGACCACCAGCGATCTGGCGGAAGAGGAATCCTGCATTAGTACCCCGTTTATTTTGAGACAGCAACGATGGCTATCACGAGCGCGGAAATCGAGATCACGGCCAGGACCGGCAGCACGACTATGATCACTCTCAAGGCCTTGTAGAGAGAATCCATTTCGGCCTCGAGCTTCAGGGCTTTGGCTTTCAACTCGTTAATGTCTTTGTGGCCTTTTTCCATATCATCGCCGCCCTTAACCCTGCAAACAATGTCCGCCAGCACCGGCACAGCCAGAGTGAACGCTTTCCACGGAATTCCAAATAGAGCCATCATGGCACCTCCAGGTATTACTTTTGAAGAATTGAAGTTAATGAATGCTTAAGGCGGAAAAAGCTGTCTAGTCCCTGAAATATCAATACCTAAACGGGATTATTTTCCGTTCATTAAATAATACAATAAATCTAAATATTTTTCAATCAGCCGCTTGCGCTATAGCCCGACCGAAGCGTTTTCGTCGAAAGGGTTAGTACGCATCGCCAGCGAGAAGAGGTAAGGGTAATTGACCGACAGGTGCTTCATGTAGTCTATCCACTGCCTCACGAGCAGGCCGTACACTCTTTTTGCGTCCCCGGCGATGTGTTCGAGGTCGCGCTCGGCCAGGGGCGAGATCACCGTCCTGGATGAGAGCTCTTCTATGAGGTGAAAATACGCGAGCAGCAGCTCCGTGAACGATTCGTGCTCGAGCAGGTTCGGATTTTCTATGAGCCTCAGCAGGAACTCTCTTTTTGACATCACGAAACCCTTCAGGCGCAGGAGGTCGAGTTTCTTTTTATCTATGCCGAACGAATAAGCCCTGAGCTCTGTCGAGAGCTTCGCGAAATCTTTTTCTTTCCAACTGCTCTTTACCAGGAATTTTTCCCTGATGCTCTCGAGCTGGGGGTCCGCGTCGGACAGGTACTCGAGCAGCCATCCGCCCGCCTCGCTGAAAAACGTCCCTATCACCATATTTAGCTTTTCGAGCCTCGAACGTTTTTCCCTGAAACTCAGGAGCCTCTGCAGGATGAGCGTTACCATGAGGGCTTCAAAGGGAAGAAAAGCGATGTTGGCTACAAGATAGTTCATGGTCGCGCCTATATTGCCGAACAGCTTCCAGTGGGCAAAATATATCGCGGCCGACAAGAAGGTAAGGGCAAGCGCCATCACCGTCTGCCAGTTGAATATTTTTTTAACGCGTTTCATCTCATTTACCGCCCGTGGCCTTAAAAGAAAGGTACATCAAGATGCCAGCGCTGACGGAGGCGTTGAGCGACTCCATATTCTCGCTGATGGGGATCCTTACTGACGTCCGGGCGGACCGCTTGATGTCTTCTGAAAGCCCGCCCGCCTCGTTGCCCACGGCCAGGAGAAAACCCGCGGGCCATTCAAAACCGTTGACATCTATGCCCGAGGGATCGGCCGCTATTATATTGAAGGGCGAGACAGCATCGAGGCTCTCCGCCCTGATAACGTCGATCTTCCACAGCGCGCCCGCCGCGGCTCTCGTCACCTTGGGCGAGAACGGATCCACGGTGCCGGGCGTCGTCACCACGCCCTTGAAACCGAACGCGCAGGCGGTCCTTATTATCGTGCCCATGTTTCCCGGGTCCTGGAGCCGATCCAGGAGCAGGTACCTGGAATCTTTGTCCAGGCCAGAGACGCCAAGCACGTCGAGCCGGGCCACCGCGATGACCCCCTGGCTGTTCTCCGTAAGGGCGGCGGACTCGAAGGCTCCTTTTGAAACGATGTAGGTCCTGGCGCACTCGATGTCCGGCGGGTTGACGTCTTCGCGGACGTAAAGTTCTAGTATGTTCTTTATGCCGTCAAGGGCCCGCACGCCTTCGACGGCGAACTCTTTTTGTTCGTAGCGGTAGTCCCTGTCGGAGAGGAGTTTCCTGAGGTGTTTTATCCTGTCGTTTATCCTGGAAGTGATCTTTATCATCGCCTAATGTTATCAAACTACACCTTGGAAATCAAATATTATATAATGTTACGGCAAGGGAGAGCCGCAAAATGAAATATTGCCATAAATGCCTCAAGCCCTGGGAAGGACCCGGCCAGCCTGGCACCCGGGACACGTGCGATAAATGCCGGTCCGACCTGCGCGCCTGCCTCAACTGCAGGTTTTACGACACGGCAAGATCGAACCAGTGCTTTGCCAACGTCGAGGATCCGGTGCTCCACAAGGACCGCTCGAACTTCTGCGAGGAATTCAGTTTCACCGAGCGAAAGACACCTCCTCTGGCCGCCTCAGTTAAAACCCCCCAAAAAGCCAAAGACGCTTTCAACGGCCTCTTCAAGAAAAAATAACCGATCAGGCCGCGGGGCTTGACAAGATTTCAACTATTTGTTATTATATGCTCAGATGTGCATATATGCATATATGGAGGCCGCTTGGAATACCTGACAAAATTGTTCAAGGCTCTGTCGGACCCTACCAGGCTTAGAATACTGTATCTTTTGATAAGCGCGAAAACCGAGCTCTGCATCTGCGAGCTGATGGACGCGCTCGTTATCCCGCAGTACAACATCTCCAGGCATATGAAGGAATTGAAGCACGCCGGGTTGGTCAAGGAACGCAGAGAGGGCAGGTTCGTGTTCTATTCCCTCCTGGAGTGCTGCGACGGCTTCTCGGAAAAGATCTTTGCCGCCTTCAAGGCGGTAAAGAACGAACAACTTTGTCTTGACCTCAAGCGCCTCAAAAAAAGGCTCCCCCTGAGGTCCTGCAAGAGCTGCGCGAAGTGACAAGAAATATTCACAAGGGAGAAAAGCAATGGGCGTGAACGTTTTCAAAAAAACTAAATTTTATATCAGCGTGGATTCCCCCCAGAAGCTGGGCGACGCCAGGGCCGAGATCGCGTTCGTGGGGCGTTCGAACGTAGGCAAGAGCTCGCTGCTCAACGCGCTTTGCGGACAGAGCGGGCTCGCCAAGGTATCAAAAACCCCGGGCAAGACCCGGGCCATAAACGTTTTCTCCGTAGAGCACGGCAAATGGATCGTCGACCTGCCCGGTTACGGCTTCGCGGCCGTGTCCCGGGACGAGCAGATGAAATGGCAGCATATGATCGAGTATTACCTGACCGGCAGGCCTTCGCTGGAAGCGGTTTTCGTCCTGGTAGACGCTTTCGTGGGAGTAACGAAGCTTGACCACCAAATGCTCCAGTGGCTGAGCAGTGTTGACGTGCCGTACCGCGTGGTGGCCAACAAGGTCGACCGGTTGCCAAAACCCGAACTGATATCGCGGCACGCTGCGATGGCGCGGGAACTCGAGATCGCGCCGGAATACCTTCTCTGGGCCAGCGCGAAAAAGGGGACCGGCATAGGCGAACTGCAGGCAGACGCGGCCGAACTCCTCGGGCTAAGGTAAAGAGAATTATATGGAAACCCCCTTAACAAAGAAGTTATCGTTCCTGGACCGTTTTCTCACGCTCTGGATCTTTTTAGCGATGGGCGCGGGTGTCGCGACGGGCTATTTTCACCCGCAAATAGTGAACTTCTGGAATAAATTCCAGTCCGGCACGACCAACATACCGATAGCGGTAGGCCTGATACTTATGATGTACCCGCCGCTCGCCAAGGTCAGGTATGAAGAGCTTGGCGACGTCTTCAAGGACAAAAAAGTCCTCACGCTTTCGCTCGTTCAGAACTGGGTCATAGGGCCGGTGCTTATGTTCGTTCTCGCCATAGTCTTTCTGCGCGGTTATCCCGAATATATGGCCGGGCTTATAATGATAGGTATCGCCCGTTGTATCGCGATGGTGATCGTGTGGAACGAGCTTGCGGGCGGCTGCACCGAATACTGCGCCGGGCTTGTGGCCTTTAATTCCATATTTCAGGTGCTTTTCTACTCTGTTTACGCCTGGGTGTTCATCACGATCCTCCCCGGCTGGTTCGGCCTTAAAGGCGCCGTAGTGACTATCACTATGGCTCAGATAGCGAAAAGCGTCTTCATTTACCTGGGCATTCCTTTCATTGCCGGCATGCTCACCAGGTTTACACTCTTAAAATTCAAGAGCAAAGAGTGGTACCATAACAAATTTATCCCGGCGATAAGCCCGCTGACGCTTATCGCCCTGCTGTTCACCATAGTGGTCATGTTCTCGCTGAAAGGCGAATACATAATTAAGATACCGCTGGATGTGCTCAGGATAGCCGTCCCTCTGCTGATCTATTTCGTTGTTATGTTCCTGGTATCTTTTTATATGGGCTGGAAGACAAGAGCGGGTTACGCCAAGACCGCCACGCTTTCATTCACCGCCGCGAGCAACAACTTTGAGCTCGCTATCGCGGTCGCGATATCCGTGTTCGGCATTAATTCCGGCGCGGCCTTCGCCGCCGTCATAGGGCCTCTCGTGGAGGTGCCGGCTTTGATACTGCTTGTCAACGCCGCTTTGTCGTTCAAAAAATACTTCACGGTCCCCGCAGCGGAGATGACGCCGCAACAGGAGAAAACAAATGAATAAAATCGTTATTATCGGCGGCAGCGACGTGGGCGTAAGCGCGGCGTTACGGGTACGGGAGCTGGATAAAAACACAAAAGTAACCATTGTTTCCAACAACAGGTTCCCGAACTACAGCATATGCGGGATACCCTTTTTTCTGGGCGGCGAAGTGAAGGACTATAAAGACCTTGCCCACCGTACCGCAGGAGATATAACGGCAAAAGGGATCGAGCTTATGCTGGATACAACGGCTTCCGAAATAGATGTTAACGCAAAGAAGGTGACCGCGGTAAGCAAAGACGGGGTAAAAACGATACTGGAATACGATAAACTTGTAATTGGCACCGGGGGCAAATCGATAAAACCGGCCATCTCCGGTACCGATCTGCCCGGAGTATACTTTATGCGCTGGATCGACGATTGTCTTGATTTTGATAAATACCTGAAAGAAAACACGCCTGGAAGCGCGGTCATTGTCGGCGGGGGCTACATAGGCCTTGAAATGGCCGAGGCGCTCATCCGGCGCGGCGTTTCCGTGTCCGTTATCGAATTTGCCGACAGGATCCTTACAACGGTGGACAGGGAATTCAGCGAGGTCGTGAAACAAAAACTTGAAGAAAAAGGCGCCAGGATAATAACCGGAAAAGCGGTGCGGTCAATAACGCGGCGATCGGGCAAACTGGCGGTTTCGGCGGCGCCTGAGCTCCTCCTTGAAGCAAACTGCGTTCTGATCGCGGTCGGCGCCGTCCCCGAAACGGGGCTGGCGCGCGAAGCGGGAATAATGACCGGGGTTAAGGACGCGATTAAAGTGAACTCCAGGATGGAGACGAACATTCAGGGGATATACGCCGGGGGTGATTGCGCCGAATCGCTGCACAACATTACGAACCTGCCCGTCTATATCGCCCTTGGCACAACCGCACATAAACACGGCAGGATCATCGGAGAGAATATCTGCGGAGCGGATTCCGTTTACAAGGGAACACTGGGAACCCAATCTATCAAACTATTTGACACGGTTATCGCCCGAACCGGATTGAACGACGCCGAAGCAGCGGCTGCGGGTTTTGACGCCCGGACAAATGACCTTGAAACCTGGGACCACAAGGTCTATTATCAACCCGCCTACAAGATAAGAATACGGTTAACCGCCGACAAAATGACAAAGCGCATACTTGGCTGCCAGATAATCGGGAGTATCGAAGCGGAAATATCCAAACGCATTGATATCGCGGCTATGGCGATACATAACAAGATCACCGTGCCCGAATTCATTATGATGGATCTGAGCTATACCCCTCCCTTGAGCAGCCCCTGGGACCCTTTGCAGATGGCCGCTCAGGCCTGGGAATAAGCGGCTGTAAAAAGAATTACGCGCATAACGAGGGCTAAGTGAAAGGAGAAGATCATGCCGGATAAAGATAAAGCTGTTCAGCCGCCCGCCGGGGCGGAGGACGCGGCTTGCTGCTGCGGCCCGAGGAACCACGAAATAAAGAATTTCCGCCCCGTCAAGACCGGCGGCAGCGTATCGACGGCTTCCGGCGATATTGCTGTGGTCACCGGTTCCTGGAGCCTCGAGGATTATTTCGGCCAGGTCATGGTGAGGCTCGGTTTTTTCAGGATGGATTACGCCGTAAAGCCCGCGCTTTACGCTATAGGTAAGCCCGGCCCCGATTCGCCGGTATTTGTTTCGGCCAATTACAAGCTGTCGTTCGATATACTGCGCCGCGGCCTCGCCGGTATCGACGGGTGGATACTGGTGCTCGATACCAAAGGAGTCAACGTCTGGTGCGCCGCGGGCAAGGGCACCTTCGGCACCAAAGAGATCGTCGCCCGGATAATCGAGACCGGCCTCGGCGAAGTGGTTTCGCACCGGGACCTCATCGTGCCCCAGCTCGGGGCGCCCGGGGTTTCGGCCTTCAGGGTGATGCTGTTCTCCGGCTTCAGGGTGATATACGGGCCGGTGCGTTCGGCCGATATAGCGGAGTTCATGCGCAACGGCGGGAAAGCGTCCGGAAAGATGCGCGAGGTAAGTTTCGACCTGCGGGACAGGCTGGTTGTTTCCCTGCTGGAGCTGACGATGGCGCTTGAAAAGCTGCTGCCGGCCGCGCTGGTTTTGATATGCGTTTACGCGCTTTCCGCCGGAAGATTTTCGTTCAAAGCCGGCCTCGAAATGTCTCTATTCCCGCTCTCCGCTCTTCTAACCGCGGTTCTCACCGGAACGGTCCTTTGCGCGGCGCTCCTCCCTTACCTTCCCGGAAAAGCCTTTTCCCTGAAAGGCGGTATTCTGGGCTTCTTAGTTTCTTCGGGAATAATGTTTTTAACTTACGGCCAGCGGGCGCTGTCCCTTAGAGCCCTCTCTTTCGTGCTCTTCGTGTCGGCGTTGTCAGCCTATCTCGCCCTTAATTTTACGGGTTCCTCCACCTTCACTTCTCTGCCGGGAGTGAAAAAAGAAGTGCGGCTCTCGCTCCCCATGATAGCCGGCGTTTTGCTTGTTTCACTTATAACTTTTGCGGTAAAAGGACGCTGAAATGAAATATCTTTCCGGGGTAACTACCATTAAACTGGACCGCGAAAAATGCACCGGCTGCGGCGCCTGCCTCGATGTCTGCCCCCACGAGCTCTTGAAAATGGATGGCGGAAAAGCCGTGTTAGCGGACAGGGACGCCTGCATGGAGTGCGGCGCCTGCAAGATGAACTGCCCCTCCGGCGCCATCGAAGTTGCCGCCGGGGTAGGGTGCGCGGCCGCGGTGATAGGCTCCTCCCTGAATAAAAAAAACTCCGGCCCCTGCTGCGGTTGACACGGGACGATAATTTTGGTATCTTTTAGTCCCGAACAATATGCCGACGTAGCTCAGCTGGTAGAGCAATGGTTTTGTAAACCATTGGTCGGAGGTTCAAGTCCTCTCGTCGGCTCATTTACTCTCCCCGTTTGGCCTTTAAACTAAATTCATTGATTAATCATCGCGTTGTCCTTTCCCTGAAAATCAAAAAGGCATTGAGAAATATGTTTTTTTCATATATAATTACTCAGTAATCGTTTGTTTACCGTGTTTATGTTCGGCAGCACCTTAACCAGGGCAAATACTATACCAAATGATAAACAATATCCGTATCGGTTTACCCCTCAAATTCGTCCTCTCCATCTCTATAGTTATCATTCTCACCTCTCTTTCCCTCACGTGGTTCTTTATTAACAACCAGATCGTCCAGATAAGAGGCGCGCTCGAAGACCGGTGCACGATGCTCGCCAGAAATCTCGCCAGCAACAGCGAGTTCGGCGTTCTGGCGGGGAACAAGGATTTTTTAAAGAAAATAAACGATATAGTCGTAAAGGAAGAAGACGTTTATTACAGCGTGATTTATGACAAGAACGGCCAGATACTCGCTATGTCCGAGGACTTCAAAGCCCGGGGCCTGTATAAGGAGATCGAGCCCTTCCTCGCCTACAAGATGCACGCCGCCACGCGGCGCGGCGGGCCTTACGAAAACCAGTTCATCAACGACATAATTACCCTTACCTACGATTCAAAGCTGGGCGAACCCGTGCACGACACCATATGCCCCATAATGATCGACCGGATGTCTCCCGGGGACGTGGGGCCCGGCCTGGCGGGTGAAGCCAAGAGTTTCGGGGACAAGCAGGAACTCGTCGGGTTCGCCAGGGTGGGCATATCGCTTTCAAGGATGCAGCGCCAGATCTCCGGCACGAAAAAAGGCGTCATGGTGCTTACTTCGATAGTCGTCGTCTTCGGCATCCTCCTGTCCATTTTCCTGGTCAGGGTTATAGTACGCCCCATCAAGCAGCTGTCCGTGGGCACGAGAAAGATCGCGAGCGGCGACCTGAGCTACCACGTTTACGTGCAGTCGAACGATGAGATAGGCGAGCTCGCGGAGTCTTTCAACCTGATGGCCTCAGACCTGAGAAAGTACGTTAAAGAGCTCAACAAAGAGAAGGAAGGCCTGCTAACCTTGAAACTCGCGCTCGAACAGAGAACCGTAGAGTTGGAAGAAACGCTCCTCAAAATGAAAAACATCCAGCAGGAGCTGCTGCGTTCGGAAAAATTCGCCACGATCGGCCGGCTCGCTTCCTCCATCGCGCACGAATTGAGGAACCCTCTTGCCAGCTTAAAGAACATTTCGTATTATCTGATAAAACTCGGCACGTTCAAGATAGAACCGAAAGCGAACCAGATGCTGGAAATGCTTTCAACGGACGTCTCGAGGGCCAACAAAATAGTCACCGACCTGCTGGATTTTTCCCGCATCAGGAAACTCAATAAAATACCGGTGAGGGTGGACGAGTTCATCAACGAGTTCCTCAACAACCTGGACTTCGGCGAGAACATAAAGATAAAGAGGAAACTGGAAAAAGTCGAAGCGGAGCTGGACCCCGACAGGATGACCCAGGTGCTGGTAAATATTTTCTCGAACGCCAGGGACGCGATGCCGGGAGGCGGCAATATCACTATCTCGGTCAATGAAATAAATTCGCACGCCGTCATACGCATATCCGATACCGGGCACGGGATGGACGAAGAGACCATCCTTCACATTTTCGACCCCCTGTTCTCCACAAAAACGCGGGGCCTCGGCTTGAGCCTGGCGATAGTAAAAGAGGTCATAGACCTGCATTCCGGAAGGATATTCGTGACCAGTACTAAAGATGAGGGAACGACTTTCGAGATATTCCTGCCCCTGCACTGACCGGGCGGGAGCGCGGATGACAAGTATTTATCCGGCAAAAGATCAAGAGGGTCGCCGGAGCGGAATTTTCTTAGGGGAGGGCTGAATGGACAACAAGAAACTTAAGATCCTGATCGCTGACGATGAAGACGGCCTGCGGCTCTCAATGGCGGGCATCATCGAGATGGAGGGACACGAGGTAATAACCGCCATCAACGGCTACGAGGCCGTCGAATGCGCGAAGCAGAACTCTTTCGATATAGCGTTCCTTGACATTAAAATGCCGGGCATCAACGGCGTCGAGACCTTCAAACAGATAAAACAGTTCAGCCCTGAGACCATAGTCGTGATGATGACGGCCTACGCCGTGCAGCACCTTATCAAGGAAGCCATCAGCGAAGGCGCCTACGCCTGCATCAGCAAGCCTTTCGACATGGATAAGATTATGGAGACCATCAAGGAAGTCGCCAAAAAACCCTTCGTCGTGGTAATAGAGGACGACCCCGCACTGTGCGAGACCCTGAGCCAGAAATTCAAGGAACAGGGCTTCAACCCGGTAACCAGGTCGTCGGGAGTGGAAGGGATCGAGCTTATCCAGCGCAAAATACCGGACGTCATTTTCCTGGATGCCACGGATGACGGCAAAAACGCCCTGGAGACCTATAAAAAAATGAAGGAGACCCTCGGGAACAACTGCCCCAAGGTCATCCTACTCGGCAATGACCCGGAAGACCCGGTTATCAGCGAGATAAAGAAGCTGGGCGCCGTTGAATTTATGCAGAAACCCCTCAACGCGGAATACCTCAAAAAAATCATCGGCAAGGACAAGAAGCTGAAAGTATTTATAGTGGACGACGATAAAACGCTCTGCGAATCCCTCAAGAACGTGCTCGAGTCGGAAGGCTACGACGTCGACACGGCTTTCAGCGGGCGCGAGGCCCTTAAAAAGATGGACAGCGGCGCTTTTGAGACCGTTATCCTCGACGTGCGCCTGCCGGACGTGAACGGCCTCGAGATCTACGAAAAGATCAAAAGCGTCCATCCGGGGCTGGGCGTTATATTCATCAGCGGTTTTTCGCAGAATGACAGCGTCGACAACACCATTATGAACAAGAACACTTACACCTACCTGCACAAGCCTTTTAACCCGGAGAGCCTCATTAAAATGCTGGAAAACATCAAGGAAGCAAGGACGAATAAATAATAAACTGTTAAGAAGGAGAAACCATGCCTGTAATTCCACAACCTTCCACCGGAAGAAAAATAGGGCTCGAGAAATATTACGCCTATATCTTCCTGGGCTCCGCGGTACTTTTCATCTGCTGGGTCGCTTTCTTTTTGATATGCTCTCCCAGGGACAAATTGACCCTTCTCGGGACTTTCGCGGGGCTCGAAATACTGGCCTTTATTTATTTCAGGAGCGAGCTCAATAACGCCGTTAAAACCAAGACAGCCACTATGGGTTCCGCCATTGAAGAGATGAAGGAGTGCCAGAAAATGCTCCTCAACGATGAAAAGATAAACGTGATCTCAAAATTCGCGTCCGTCATAGCACACGAGCTCAAGAACCCGCTCTCCAGCATGAAAAACATCTCTTACTACCTCATCAGGACTGTCAAACAGGAAGACCCCAAAGGCAAACACATGATGGAGATGCTCTCGAGCGAAGTCGACAGGGCTGACAGGATGATAAGCGATTTTTCCGACATCGCGAGGGCAAAAAAGATAGCCAAGACGGCCGCCAACGTATCCCAGCTGGTCGAAACGACGCTGGATGAAATAAAGCTTGTCTCCGCGGCCGCGCCCGAAGGCGCCATCGAGCTTAAAAAAGAGATCGAACCTGGGATTGAAGCCAACATAGACGCGGAAAGGATCGCCCAGGTGCTCAAGAACCTCATTAAGAACGCGGTATACGCCGTGGGCGAGAAGGGGCAGATACTGGTCAGCCTCAAGAGGGTAGGCGAATACTTTGAGCTCTCCGTTAAGGATTCCGGGAAAGGCATCGAGCCCGAGACACTCGAACATATCTTCGAGCCGATGTTCACCACGAAGAATAAATCTCTCGGGCTGGGCCTCACCGTGGTTAAGGAAGTGATCGCCGCCCATGACGGGAAAGTCGACGTGGAAACTGAAAAGGATAAAGGCTCGATTTTCAGATTGTTTGTGCCTTCTTAGCCCCACCCCGATTGTTTTCCATTTAACGTTGACTTTTATAGTTAATTAATATATAATTATCAAACCAAAATAACATTCGCTGTAAAATCCAGGCTTTGTATAAGCTGGTTTTTTCTTTTTGGCGACCCGGCTCCTTAAGTGTCCGGCTATAGCTTCACGATGGGCGTTAAAAATGGACGGATGGCAGAGTGGCCTATTGCACCAGACTGTAAATCTGGCGGGCTTAGCCCTTCGGTGGTTCAAATCCATCTCCGTCCATATACATTTCGTTTTAGCGAAATGAATTACAAATTACAGATTTCAAATTACAGATCATAACCCGTCCCGTGAAGTCAATTTGTAATATGTAATCTGTAATATGCAATTGTTGCTAACGCGGGAGTAGCACAATGGTAGTGCGCCAGCCTTCCAAGCTGGTCACGCGGGTTCGATTCCCGTCTCCCGCTCTTAATAGATTTTTACCGCTTAGGAAAGGGTTCAGCGAAGCCGAAGTCCGGCTGAGCGACGATGAACGGGGAAACCTAAGGTTTCCCCTTGTCGAGCGTCCAGGTTCGCTGTATTAACCTTTCGAACCTGGACTACGAAGTAAGTCCGAACAATGTGAGGACGCGAGCACGCCGGGGTAGCTCAGGGGTAGAGCACCTCATTGGTAATGAGGTGGTCGTGGGTTCAATTCCCATCCCCGGCTTATAACATAAACGACAGTGATAAGTGGTAAGTTGTAAGTGGTAAGCGGGCACAGAGTCAAGACTTACTATACCCCTTGTATAAACGGAGGAAATAACATGGCAAAAGCGAAATTTGACAGGACGAAACCGCACGTGAACGTCGGGACGATCGGGCACGTTGACCACGGCAAAACGACGTTGACTGCCGCGATAACGAAGGTGCTCAGCGACAAGGGCCTGGCGA